>Ga0209187_1000770_pt1 | contig 47832 bp, 38 predicted proteins | sample BantaG_FD_187430 | JGI IMG/M metagenome (GOLD analysis project Ga0209187, IMG submission 187430) | Marine algal microbial communities from Bantry Bay, Ireland - BantryBay_4 metaG (SPAdes) (version 2) | ecosystem: Host-associated > Algae > Red algae > Unclassified | place: Bantry Bay, Ireland...
TACGAGGTCATTTAATACACTCTACGAGAATCCCCGCACATTAATACGTGGACTATTGGGATATTTCTTTACATTTCGACTAGAATATCACATATGAGATACATAATATACACGATAATACTGAGTGCCATGATGATATCATGTAAGCAGGGCACTACTGATTCTAATGCAGCTCCAGAAGAAAGCGAGATAAAAGCAACTGTAGCTTCAGATCTGCCCGCCATAAGCCAAGAAGATATCATCGCGCTTTACAATGGTGCAGATTATATAGATTATATCTTTTTCAATTGGGATTTCAGTATGAATCAGGGTGATGCAAGTGCAGTGAAAGCAGCTGTCACATTCATCAGCGATCAGACAGTAGAATCTTTCTCACCAGACTGCAAGCCAGTAGGTAGAATTATATTTAATGGCAAAGGAGAAACTCTCCAGGAAGCAGATCTATATTTCTCAGAAGGATGCTATTTTTATTCATTCGTCAATGAATCCAATCGACCGTCTCATCGAAACCTGATGACTGAACAAGGTCAAGGATTCTACCAAAAAATGTTTGCTCAGGCTTTCCAGCCTGCTGGACAATGAAAAAGTTAGCCTGTATTGACTTAGGGACTAATACCTTCCACCTACTTATCGTAGAAGAAGTACATGGAAAGTTACAGGAGATATACAGAAAAAGAGTCTACGTCATTCTCGCTGAGAATGGCATACAAACCATTGGCGAAATTCCATTTGAAAGAGCTATACTGGCAATCAACGGATTTGCTGAAGCAATCGGTGAACATCAACCCTTAGAACTTAGAATTATTGGTACAGAAGCGATGCGCACTGCCAGTAATGGTCACTTACTCATAGATTATATCATCGAAAAACTATCTGTTCAGCCAGAGATCATCTCTGGAAAAAGAGAAGCAGAGTTGATCCTGAAAGGCACATCACTTATTGTCGATATGAATAAAGGGAATTCATTGATCATGGATATCGGTGGCGGGAGTGTAGAATTTATTTTCGTCACAGATGGTCAGGTAAAATTCATAGAAAGCTTCAAGGTGGGAGTCACTGTACTCTACAATCGATTTCAAAATAACGATCCAATAACAGCAAAAGAGCTATCAGACTTAAACCAGTTTTTATCAGAGACACTTAGTTCAATCACTTCATTACTTGATGCAGAAGAAGAATTTACACTGATAGGAGCCAGTGGTTCTTATGAAGTCCTACAGTCGGTCATAGATGGTGAAGTCTTCCGAAATGCTAGTTCTACATATCGGATAGAGCAATTTATTCAGCTATATGATCAAGTTATATTTAGCACAGAAGCAGAGCGATTACAGATAGAGGGCATGCCTCCTGAGCGTGCTAAACTGATCGTCGTCGCGTTTGCACTAATAAAACTCATCGTCAGTACTGGTCAATGTCATAAGATAGTGGTTTCTCCTTTTGCCCTGAAGGAGGGAGTACTGTCCGAAATGATGTAAATTTAGATCGATCTAAATTTATAATTTGGTTTTGCTAATATAAAGGCTACATTTGTCATGAATGGATGAGGTACTAGATATATTTTCTGCAGAGTGGGCTATTAGAGCTTTGATTGCTTCTTCTTTAGTCGGTGTGATGTGTGGCGTCATAGGTGCCTTCATCGTATTAAGGAATATGTCTCTCATCGGAGATGCTCTATCCCATGCCATTCTACCAGGCATCGTAGTCGCTTTCTTAATAGTTGGCTATAGTACCATAGGATTTTTTGTTGGCTCAGTCCTCGCAGGTCTTATCGCTGCAGTAGGCATCACATGGATACAGCATAATGTGAAGACTAAAAACGATGCTGCCATAGGGATCGTCTTTACCTCGATGTTTTCTCTCGGCGTCATAGGTATATCCTATATCAGTAATCGACCAGGAGGTGGAGTACATCTTGATTTAGGAGACTTTCTTTTTGGGACTGTCTTAGGTATTTCTAATGAAGATATTATTCTCACGGCCATCACGACTGTATTTACCTTAATCAGTGTCATCATATTTTACAGGCACTTATTTGTCACCACCTTTCAGCCAGTTATCGCGGAGACGATGGGGATTTCTGTGAAGTTCATCCATTATTTTTTGATGTTGCTTCTTTCTTTTGCGGTCGTATCATCGCTTAGGACTGTAGGCGTTATTTTAGTCGTTGCCATGCTTATCACTCCAGCCTCGACAGCTATGCTCCTGACTAATAAGCTGAAAAACGTAGTTATTCTATCTGGAGTATTTGGGCTATTAGCTGCAGTCTTAGGTCTGTTATCTGCTATATTATTAAATACCACTCCAGGCCCAGCTATGTGTATCGTAGCTACTATATTATACTTTATTGCTGCCATATTCTCTCCAGAGAAAGGACTTCTCTTTAAATACTTTAATCAGCTGAATCAGAAAAAGAAAATAGAGCAAGAGGATATCATTAAGCTGATCACGAAGCAAAAAGAAACTCAATCCATCAGCAGTCAAAAAATACAAGAGATCCTTGGCTATAGTAAATCACGAGTGAAATCAAATATTTCGATTTTGATAAAAGATGGATTACTGCAAGAAAGCAAAGGTGAATACAGACTGACAATAAAAGGAAATAGCAATGCGCAAGCACTGGTCAGAGCGCACAGGCTGTGGGAAACGTACCTTGTCAATAAAACAGGTCTTAATGAAGGGCAGATACACCCCGATGCAGAAAGATTAGAACACTTACTGACAGCTGAGATGATCGACGAAGTCGATCAAGCACTAGGTTATCCTGAGAGTGATCCTCACGGTTCGCCCATTCCTAAAAAAGGTCATATTCCTCAACATCCGCTGCTTAGATTAAAACCAAGGTCAAGAGCTAAAATAGCCAAGAACCAGATCTCAGAGTCCATAGAAAGCGAACTCTGGGAGCTGGGTCTGGTAGCTAATACAACCTTTCAAATAGAAAATATTAATGCAAATTCAGTGATGATAAAAGTAGGTCAGAAATCTATTCCTATTCCTGCCAGACTGGCTCAGCAGATTAATGTAGTGAGTAGCTAAGAAGTATCAACAGTAAGCCAGTCCGAATTTTTGATCTCTAATATGCATCAGAAAGCAAAGAGCTTATCCTTCAGAATTAAAACTTCAGTCAGCTTTTAGCGGAATTAATACTAGCTTTCGATTGTTCTCCATTTATAAAAAACGAAATGATTATGAAAGACAAGCTTTTCTGGATCGCCCTTATTATTGGTGGATTTATTCTATTTAATAAATATGCTTCTACTAATGAGAATGCTCAAGTCGAAGAGAGACAGGGTCAATATCCAGATAGAGGTAATCAAGATAATGTACAATCGAGGAATGAGCAAACTGTAGATGCTGGAAAATATGGTGACTTAAAACTTCCTCGAAAGAATTGGGAATCTAAATCTCTTGAAAACAAAAGTGCTCAAGAAAAAAAGATAGAAGAAGATCTTAACGAAACCAGACGAAACACTTCTAAGAAAATCGATGCAGGAGAATATGGTACGCTTAACCTGCCATCCAAAAACGCTAGCACAACCACTAGCAGTAGTTCTGTAGGCGGCAGTAATTCTTCATATAATTCTTCTGGGGCCACGCCCAGTTCTTCCTCAGAAAGAATAATACAGCTCAATCCTAATACCAAAGCTGGCTCCGCGTTACTCAAAGATCAGACCAAGCAAAATCGACTGGTTTTAGAAGATGAAATTCTTCAATTAACTAACTGTCATGAATTCAATATTTATATAGACACTAAAGGATATTGTAATGGTAATAATATAAGCGGCTGCTCTATATATGTCAAGAAAGGTGGAGAGATAATACTGCCAAGTACCTGCTTAGATAATAGAATCATTTATGAAGCGGGAGCCATTATCAGAACCACCAGTGTAAGCACAAAATCAAATGACTTCCATGAGCTTACATCTTTAGATTTTGAATAAATCAATCTCCAATCGTCATTACAATCTTACCTTGATTTAAGTTTTGATCCATTCTGGCGTGGGCTTTATCTACATCATGCCATGAGACCACGGAATCAATAATCGGCTTCATAGCGCCATCTGCAAACTGACCCCAAAACTGCGCTCTAAAATCCTCGACTAACTGAGCCTTATAGTCCAATGATCTGGATCTCAATGTAGAACCCATAATCTTCAATCTCTTCCAGACGATCTGAGCAACATTAACATCAGCAGTCGTCATGCCGCCAAGCGCTGCCAGCATCACCATCCTGCCATCTATCCCAAGAACTTCCAGGTTATCAGCATAGTAAGGACCAGCAATGAAGTCTAAAATAGCGTGCACCCCTTTCTGATCGCTCGCTTTAATAACTGCACTCTTAAAAGACTCAGACTTATAATCGATGACGACATCAGCTCCCAGCGACTTACATATATCATGCTTACCGGCAGAAGCAGTCGTGAATACCTTGGCTCCGATACGACGAGCCATTTGAATCGCAGCCGTCCCTACCCCACTCGCCCCTGCATGTATCAGAATCGTCTCATCCCTCTGCAGCTGAAGAAGATAAATAAGTGACTGATATGCTGTCAGGAATACTTCAGGTATGGCCGCAGCATCAACCATATCCATATGATCTGGAATTTTTAATAGTAGATCCTCATGGATATTAATATACTCTGCATATCCACCTCCAGCTAATAAGCCGCATACCCTGTCTCCATTTTTATATTTTGAAGCATGCTCGGATGTGGATACGATTTCACCAGACACCTCTAAGCCTAATATGGTAGATGCGCCTTTGGGTGGAGCATATTTTCCTTCTCGCTGAAGTGTATCAGCTCTATTCAAGGCGGTCGAATGAATCTTTACTAATACTTCATGACTTGAACATAAAGGTATATCTGCCTGACCAATGTAGAACTGCTCTGGTCCACCAAAATCTCGTAATAATACTGCTTGCATTTTATCCATGGGACTAAGATAAGACATTGCTATTTTTTATAAAATAGTTAATTTGAAGGATAGCTTATATATTAGCCTATCAGACTTGATGTAAATTAATAACGCCAAGAATACGCATGATGAGATTTTTTCTACTGTCGCTATCCATACTTTTGATATTAGCTTGTCAACTAGAGACCGAACTATCCAAATCTTCTACAAAAAGACATGATCTAAAGATGATTTATGAAGTCTTAGATGTGGATGGAGATGCAGGTAATAGCCAAGTCAAATGGACTTTAATTAATCAAGGAAGCCAGAGGCTTCCAGCATCAGGTTGGGGAATCTATTTTAATCAGCTGGCCAATAATGTAGAGACTGCTTCTCTGCCAGAAGCAATAACATTTAAAAATCTGGCAGGAGATTATCACAGGCTCAGTCCCACAGATCAATTTTCTGAAATAGCCGGCGGAGATTCGATGGTCTTATCCTACCAGATTAATACGCCTTTACTCAGACAGAGCTTTTTCCCAGCAGGAGTATACATAGCATATGATGAGGATAATAGTTATGACAGGATTGAAGCTGTGAATATTTCACCTGATAAATCCCTATACTCAGAATTCTCCCCTCCGACAGCAGCTAGCAGATTTTCTGATAACGAAAATATTAAATTATTACCAGAACTTAATTTAACGACTGTCATACCACGACCAGCATCATTCACTAGGGATGGCGAAATCTTGAATTATAATGGATCTGTCAATATTGTGGCCGATGATCTTTTCACAAAAGAAGCAAGTATATTATCTGGATATCTGGCCGATATTTTCACTGGTAAAATCAACATTAAAAATAATGATGACACTGGATCTAATAATGAGATATATCTGATGAAGCTACCCGAAGGATCTATGTCAAAAGAAGAATATGGCCTGCAAGTCAGGCAAGATGGTATCACACTCCAAGCAAGTCATAAGGCTGGAATGTTCTACGGACTGCAGAGTTTACGACAGATGATTGAGCCTGAAGATTACGCAAAAGCCGATGATAAATTATCTATTTCTCATGCTATAATTAAAGATGCGCCACGTTTTGACTATAGAGGACTGATGTTGGATGTGTCACGTAATTTTCATGGTAAAGAGACAGTCTTTAAAATATTAGACCTCATGGCTATGTATAAGTTGAATGTATTCCACTTTCATCTCACAGATGACGAAGGCTGGAGACTGGAAATAGAAGGCTTACCAGAACTGACCACAATAGCCAGTCGGCGAGGACATACCGTGGATGAAAAAGACTTCGTCTATCCAGCCTATGGTTCTGGACCAGATCCTGATGACTCATATGGTAGTGGTCATTACAGCAGAGAGGACTTTATTGAAATATTACAGTACGCAAATGATCGTCATATAGAAGTGATACCAGAAATCGACCTTCCAGGTCATATGCGAGCAGCGATCAAAGCCATGACAAGTCGATATCATAAATACATGGATCTGGGTAATGAAGAAGCGGCATTAGAATATTTATTAGAAGATTTCGACGATGAGTCAGTCTATAAGTCTGCACAGCAATACACTGATAATGCCATGTGTGTGTGTCGTGAGTCAGCATTTAACTTCATCACTCGCGTGGTGGATGATTTGGCATCAATGTACGGAGAAGCAGGAGCACCTTTTACCACATTTCATAGCGGTGGAGATGAAGTGGCTTACGGGGCCTGGCAGAAATCCCCTGTGTGTCAAGCATTCATTACGAAGCAATCAGGTCTTAATTCTGCTGATGACCTTCACGCTTATGTACTTAATCGATTCAAAAAAATATTAGCAAAACACGACCTCATCTCTGCGGGATGGGAAGAAATATTGTTAAAACATGGCTCAGAAGGTCACCAAGGGACGGACATCAATGATGATCTAATCGGAGAAAATGTCAGAGCTTATGTCTGGAATGCGGTCTGGGGATGGGGTCGAGAAGACATGGCTTACAAGCTAGCGAATAAAGGATTCCCCGTAGTCCTGTGTAATTCTGCTCAGCTCTATCTGGATATGGCTTACAACACTGATCCTGAAGAGATTGGTCTGAGTTGGTCAGGCTTTTCTGATACTAAGAGTGCATATGATGTCATTCCTTATAATCTATATCAGACCGCTAAAGTGGATGATTTCGATAGCTTCATCAAGGGAAAAGAAATGCTCACACTTGAAGGAAAGAAAAATGTACTGGGTATCCAAGGACAGATATGGAGTGAGACATTGAGAGATGAAGCTTCATTATTTTATATGATGTTTCCCAAATTCATATCACTCGCAGAGCGAGCCTGGTCAGCTGAAGATGAATGGGAATCGTCTGATAGAGAAGACGTTTATAATACGCAAGCCCGAAGCTGGAATTACTTAGTCAATACCATTGGTCAGAGAGATCTAAAAAGACTAGATCATATCCAAGGTGGTGTACCTTATCGCATCCCTCTGCCAGGAGCTGTCATTAATAATGGATTGCTCGAAGCCAATGTCAAATTTCCAGGAATGGATATCAGGTATACCACAGATGGCTCAGAACCTACAGCAGAGTCAGCCCTATACCAAGGACCTGTCCAAGTGGATGGTAAAGAAATAAAACTAAAGACATTTAATAGTGTCGGCAGATCTAGTCGCACAAGTACTGTGTTAAAAGGATAATTATTGTTACATTAATGATAGCTAAAAGCGATAAAAATGAATAAACTACTTCTGTTCTTCAGCTTCTACTTATTAAGCTTAAGTCTAAGCCATGCACAATCTGATATCATACAGAAGATGAATGATATTGCAATCGTAGAGCAAAAAATCATGATGCCCATGAGAGATGGTATCAGGCTCTGCTCAGACATTTACAGACCTAAGACAGGAGGTCCATTTCCCATTATATTTTCTCGGACACCATATAACTTTAATTCATTTGGTGATGGAGAGCAGCGCACAAGGACTTACCAGCGAGCTTATGAAGCTGTGAAAAGAGGCTATGCTTATGTCATCCAAAACGAAAGAGGTCGATATTTTTCAGAAGGAGAATGGGATATTCTGGGCACACCGCTCACGGATGGTTATGATGCATTCACATGGATGAAAAATCAGTCATGGAGTAATGGAAAAATAGGGACCTATGGATGTTCTTCTACAGCAGAGTGGCAGATGGCAGTGGCAGCACTAGATCATCCATCACATGCGGCCATGGTACCTCAGTCATTTGGCGCAGGTGTCGGAAGAATTGGCGATATTTATGAGCAGGGCAACTGGTATAGAGGTGGCGTGGAGCAGATGTTATTTATTGCTTGGTTATACAGTGTACAGCATGATGAATTTAGACCAAGACTTCCAGAAGGTATCACGACTGAGAATCTACTGCGGATTCAAGAATTCTATGACATGTCTCCTGAATACAAAAGCGTCGACTGGTCAGAAGGATTAAAGACATTGCCCATAGATCAGATTGTAAAAGCGGCCAAAGGACCTGTAGGTATTTTTGATAAAATGATCAAACGAAAACCAAACGATCCAGACTGGTTTAACGGAGGTCTATATCATGACGATATGGAAATCGGTGTGCCGAGCTTCTGGTTCACCTCATGGTATGATGTCTCTATCACGCCTAATCTCGCGATGTACAATCATATCAGAAATAATACGGCTGACCAAGCTATCGCAGATAATCAATATTTAGTGATCGCTCCAGTCTTACACTGTCGCTATACTAGAGCCACTGAGAATACGATCGTCGGGGAGAGAAGTGTCGGCGATGCCAGACTTAACTATGATGACTTAATCTATGGATGGTGGGACCACTGGCTGAAAGGAGAAGACAATAATATCTTAGAAGAAACACCCAAAGTACAATACTATACCATGGGAAGTAATAAGTGGCAGTCAGCTGATACTTGGCCACCAGCAGGAGTCGAGATGAAATCATTCTACCTGTCCAGTGAAGGAAAAGCTAATAGCCTGTATGGCGATGGAATATTAACGGATGCTTCTCCCTCGGCAGATTCTCCTGATGGCTTCCACTATGACCCGCATAACCCTGTGCCTTCTTATGGTGGAAATGTGTGCTGTACTGGAAATGCTGTAAAAGGTGGTGCTTTCGATCAGAGAGCGATGGAGACGAGACATGATATATTAATCTATACTTCAGCTCCACTTGAAGAAGGTACGGAAGTCAGTGGCTTCATAGAGAGCACTCTATACGTATCTTCTGATGCGAAAGACACTGACTTTACACTGAAGCTCATCGATGTATATCCAGATGGTACTGCCTATAATCTAGATGAGACCATCCAGAGAGCCAGATACCGAGAAGGCTATGAGAAAGAAGTCATGATGAAAGATGGAGAAGTTTATGAGTTAAATCTGACGCCACTATCTACCAGTAACTACTTCAAGAAAGGACACAGCATCAGAATAGAAATATCCAGTAGTAACTTTCCAAGATTTGCAAGAAACCTCAATACGGGAGGCGATAACTATAATGAATCAAAAGGAGTCGTCGCTTTTAATCAGATTCATCACTCTGAGCAGTATCCATCACACGTAAAAATCCCAATTAAGAAATGAAACTAAGCTATAGATAATTTCTATATGTCATCTAAATCAATAAATCGGATGATTAAATTTCTATCAAATGGGACATGAAGCATCGAAATTTATCAAGACTATATTTTTATTTATGATGAAGTACCTATTGATTTGCGTCGTTACTATGGCTCTGAATAGCTGTCAAGCACAGCAGAGCTTTACCATGCCCATAGGCAATCAAAAAAGCCAAGCTGCTTCTATCAATGATATAGCATGGATCGCCGGGTCTTGGGAAGGAGAAGCATTTGGTGGAGTGACTGAAGAGATCTGGTCTGAGCCTTTAACTGGAACGATGATGGGATCATTTAAATTAGTGAATGATGATGCCATTAGCTTTTATGAATTTATGACAATATCAGAAAACGATGAGACTCTGCTGCTTCAGATCAAGCACTTCGATGCTGCACTTGTCGGATGGGAAGAGAAAGATAAATCGGTCGATTTCAAATTCATTAAGCAGGAAGGAAGATTTGTCTACTTTGATAATTTCACCATGGAGAAAGTAAATGAAGATCACATTAATATGTATGTCGTGATTTCATAAGGTGAATCGTCAGAAGAAGTGAAATTCGAGTATTTTCGGAAGTGAGATAATTATTTGAATATAGATTTTCATAATCTATATTCGCGGGAACAACCTACGAATATTGTACTTATCGGATTATACTTCTGACTAACGTTAACTAACTTTAAAAGATCCATAAAATGGATTCTCGCTTTTTTTCGATACTCACCAATGGTTTCTTCTGGAATAACAGCAGCCATCACTTAGAGACCATGAATTATCAGTTGGATTATGTTATCCAATGGCATAATCTTAGACAAGTCGATCTTGGCTGGAAAAAGTCTTTCGATGTGTACATTCATCCAAGTAACATTGTAAATGTTTCACCGGCCGTTTGATATTAAGCAAGTCATCTTTACAAGCATTATCGTCAGGAAACCAAGCCTGAAACTCCAAAATGTTGACACCTTTAAACATATCTTTCATATTTTATGGTTTGTTACTGAAAATATGAGATTTACCGTGCAGCATAAGTGACATCATTCACAAAAATTAATTATTTAGATCTTGATTCAAATTTAGTATGACTAGCCAGGCATAATTTGAGGTCAGACAATAAATAGATTTTATCTATTTAATAATCATAGCTATTTTAATTCAACGATGTTTAATCCTTGTCTTAATTTCCTACATCTCCCACCACACAGGTGTCACTGGGGTCTGTCTATTATTTTCAACACTTGTACTATTCCTTGTCAACTCGCTGGTGGGATAAGTAGCTCTTCTGAACCATTCACCTGCATAATCTACGTCAGAATCTACTTCCTGTCTGATCTGGAGACCAGTAAAAACATCTGTGGAAAAGTCGTACCTTCTATAGTCTACGAATGTCTCTGGATTAAGAAAATTATGAATGTACTTTTCCTTCATGATGTGATGCAGCATAAGGGCATCAATTCCTACATCCACAGAAGCATCCATGATGTAAACTGAGCCATCCACATTGTACATATCCATACTCGCCGCTATGCCAGCACTATATGCAGCATAAGCCTCTGGACTTCCACTCGGTGTCTCTACCGTACCACCACTAGCTAAGAAAGCGGCTTCCGCTTTTATGAAAAGTGCTTCAGCATAGCTGATGAGAATTAGTGGTGCATCGATACTTGTATAAAATCCATCTGTAACAAACTGAGCATTGGCAATCATGCTATCTGGACCAAAGCCACCTCCACCGCTGATGTATCCTACCCACTCATCGTCACCCCCATTAGTCGCAAATGTAGGGAGCCTCGGATCAATATCGAGCATACCACTCTGAAATGGGTAGTAGTCACCATTCATAATACTGACCATCTGACTAGCGATATCTCTATGGAAGTTGCCCGTATTACGAGCAAGCACCTCACTGGCATACCAGGGGTTGAGATTTTTATTATCATAGTCCATCTTGAAGTTATCTTCATTGGATGTGAATCCATTTGCTATAGTTGTGAGTACATCACTTGGAGAAGTCACTCCCGTATTGAGCAAGTGAAGCTGATATCGTGCCTTAATCGTATAGGCGGCTTTCAGCCATTTCTCCAGATCACCACGATAGATTAAATCTTCATTACCCACTGAAATACCAGAATCATCTGTGGCCTGTAATGCCGCAATAGCACCATCGAGAAGTGAGAAAATATCATTGTATATCTGCTCTTGAGTGTCGAATGATGGGGATAGATTCTCTTGCCCTTTCGCTGCTTCTGAGTATGGAATATTATCCCACGTGTCAGTCGCTATACCTAAATTAATCGCTTTCAATATATCCGCCACAGCCCCATAATGAATTGCACCAGTCTCATCTACCTTTCTCTGAATAACATTAAGATTAGGCAGAATAAATAAGTACACTTGATTCCATAATCCTGCAGCTTCAGTCTCCCCTGCTGCTCCACCTTCCTGACTGACAAAATTCTGAACATAATTACCAAATACTAATTCGGCTGATCGCTGTGCTTCCATTGTACTGTGTATAATAGGTGCCAGTAGATCATTCATTCTGAGTTCTGCCTCATCAGCTGTACCAGCCGGCACATTTACATTAAAGTAATCATCACTGCATGAGCTGATTAGTGATAAAAAGAAAATTGCAAAAATATATATTATTAAATGTCTCATAGTGGTCATGATTTAAAATCCTAATAAAATACCAAATGAATAAGTCTCGCTAACAGGAGTACTGAAGCCTGTGAATCCATACACATTAGATCCAGCACTAAACTGGCTACCCTCTGGATCAAACCCTTCAAATGGTGTCCATAAAAGTAGGTTAGCTGCACTGACAGATAATGACATAGACTCAACATTAATCTTATTTAAAAGATCCTCTTTTACACGATAAGAAAGACTGACATTACGAAGTTTAATCCAAGATGCATCTTGTACTAATATCTCTGATGCTCTATTATATCGCGTGGAACTTCTATAATAATTCTGATCGATGAATACTTCTTGAATATTCGTCGTAAATCCTCCACTTCCATCGTCCATAACTCCTTCTAAGACTGTATTTTCATTTCTAAATTCTGTAAGTCCAAGTACTCCATTTCTGATCGAATTCCTTCTTCCAGAATCATAAAGATCTCCTCCCTTTTTCCACTCCAATAAAAAGTTAAACCCAATATTATTATAATTTAAATTATTTCCAATGGCTGCTATAAAGTCAGGAAAGGCATTACCCACTTTTTGTCTTTCATCTAAATTAACCCTAGGAAGTCCATCTTCTCCAATGTAACGCTGACCATCCTCGTATCTCCATCTCCAGCCATACAAAGAACCCATCTCATCACCTTCTCTAACTTCAGATGTCACTCCTGCGAATCCAGCATCAGCAAATACAACTGCTTCGATATCATCAGGTAGATCGACTACCCGGCCTTCATTGGTAGAAAAATTAATAAATGTTTCCCAGCTTAACTTGCTATTTCTAATTAAGTAAGCACTCAGTAATAATTCATGTCCTTGCGTTTGAAAGTTACCGGCATTGCGATTAAGTGCAGAGATACCAGAAGATGGAGCCGTACCTACATCAAAAATCTGTGACTTGACATTCGTCTTAAAGTATGCATAGTCCAGCCTGATCCGATTAGTAAAGAATCGTAAATCTACTCCAAATTCTAATGATTGGTTCTTCTCAGGAATCGTATTAAGATCTCCCTCACGAGTACTCAGCCTGAATCCTCCAGCGCCACCGAAGGGAAAATCTCCATCAGCCACAAAAAATCTACCTGTCCTGCCAAATACAGGTCCCTTACCCACTTCTGCCCAAGAAACTCTCAGCTTGCCAAAACTAAAAACATCACTATCACCAAATAAATCCTGAATATCATATGCCAGGCTAAAGGAAGGATAAAAAAACGAGCGATTCTCTTGCGGCAGTGTAGACACCCAGTCATTCCTACCAGTGATGCTTAAAAATAAACGATTCTTGTAGTCAAATTTTAATTCTCCGAATACACCTACATTTCGCAATTGTGTGACACTATTACTTGCGAATATATTAATGGTATTAGCGATGTCATTAATACCTGGTACATTAAGGGTCTCACCTCTCACAGAAGTAAAATCTGTCTTAGTATCAGATATCTGATTACCAAGAGTCAAGGTCGCTGAAAGGTCGCTTGCTATTTCTTTATTCATCTCTATAAATAAATTTGACTCAAGACCTGTAAAATTTACATCCTGCTCCACTATGAAACCTCCTACTTGCGTCCCGACATCCAGATCAGGCGGTACAAATCGATTACGCTGATCTGAAAAATTATCTATTTGAGCAGAGTAAGTGACATTGATCCAGTCCTTCGGTGCCCAGCTAAGTGTCGTATTTCCGATCCATCGGTTCACATCATCCAATAGATTACTAGTCTCTAAGAAGTATCTAGGATTATCCGTGATACCCATGGAGAAGTTACGCTGTGAGCCATCTGCATTCTGAAAATCATTAATCGGAAAAGTCGGCGAATAAAATGAAAGTGAACTGAAGACAGACTTATCTCCGCCATTAGCTCTCCTCCCTCCTGACTTTGTGTAAGCTATAGAGGTATTTATATTAAAGTTATCTGCTACTTTATAACCAGACTTAAATCTAAAGGTGATCTTATCATAATCAGTATTAGGTAATACACCTTTTTCGTTATTACTACCCATAGAGAAGAAATAGTCCATTTTATCACTGGCACCACTGATACTCATATTGATCTGCCGATTCACACTTGTCTGAAATAATTCATAAGGATCATAAAATCTATCATTGGTCAGATCTATAATATTACCATCAGGATTCTCCACTGAATCATCAGAGTACTTTGGTCCCCAAGTGTGGAATGCTGTACTATTAAAAACTGAAGTAAATCCAGATTCTGTCTCAGGTGTGTATAGTAACTCGACTCTACCATCCCACCCTTCCCGATAGACATCCTGAAAAGTAGGTGTCGTTTTAATATCTCTGATAGATGTAGATGCACTGAGTGAAACTTTGGCCTTACCTTTCTGACCTTTCCTAGTTTCTATGATAATCGCTCCATTAGATGCACGTATGCCATACAGCGCCGTCGCTGCTGCACCCTTAAGGACTGTATAGCTTTCTATATCTTCAGGATTAATATCAGCACCTCTATTAGTAAATGCAAACTGCTCAGCACTACTTACAGAATTAGATCCTGCACTCGGTCTCACTTCTCCTGCGAAGGTTTCATTATTAAGAGCTAAGCCATCTACAATGATGAGCGGCTGATTATTTCTACTTGGATCAACAGACGTGACACCACGAATTAATATATCTACTCCACCACCAGAGCTGCCAGAAGTTTGATTGATCTGTAGCCCAGCGACACGACCTTGTAAGGCCGTTATAGCATTAGGCTGGCCAGCGAGATTAAGGTCTTTAGATTCTACTTTGCTGACAGAATATCCTAACTCCCTCGTCTCCTTCTTTATCCCAAATGCTGTTACAACGACCTCATCTATATAGTTAAAGCTTTCAGCCATCGTGATATTTAATACACTTCCTGATACTACCCTCTCTTCTGACACCATGCCGAGAAACGAGTAGAGAAGCGTATCTCCATCTGAAGCACTGAGTGAATATCTTCCATCTATATCAGTCGAAGTCCCATCTATAGTTCCCTTCACTTGTATATTGACTCCGGGTAATCCTAATCCAGATCTATCTGTGACCGAACCAGATACAGTCTGTGCATGAGATATAGCTATGCTAATGAATAGAGCGCACAGAAGCGCTAGCGAAGTTTTTAGATTGTACATCTATGTTCGGTTTATGTTAGAAGTATGTTACTGTAATGTTCTAATTTAACATATTGTATTATACTTTTCTAAAATATTTCTATAAAAATTTCGGAAATATAGATACTAAGTAGCCAAGGTACTCTCAGTGCAAGAGAACCTTTAGATATCATTAAGGGTGCATTTATCACTAATAATAAAAACAATTATAAGGCATATCATGTAAGCTTGGGAAATATGCCATAGTTAGAAAGTTGCGCTTTTATGGCTTTAGTCGGACGCTGCGCATCGGTGTCTATGATTACGCCTTGTGGATCTATTAAAATGAACTGAGGAATGGACTTCACATCATAATCTCGAACGAATGGAGACTTCCAGTCGCCAGGCACTAATACCTGAATGCCAGGATAGTGATTATAGAAAAAACTTTCAGTCCACTTCTTTTTATCCTTGTCAACTGACACACCTATGAATACAATATTTTCCTCTGCATAATCTTCTAGCATACGCTCATAGAAAGGAAGCTCTACCTTACATGGTCCACACCAGGTCGCCCACGAAAAAATATAAACATACTTACCTCTGTAATCGCTTAATCTAAAATCATCACCTTCAAAAGTCACACCTGTGATCTCAGGCGCTAATGTACCAGGTAGTGGATGAATGATGCTATTATATCTTCTATTGATTGACTTCCTGAAAGAATGATCATCGACCTCATTCTGATATAAATAGATCAATGGATTAACTGCGCTGCTATGAATATTGGCTATTGCCTCATAGACAACATCAGTCTTTAAAAAGTCACTGATCTTTTTAGATGTAAAAAGTGAATCAACTAATTTGTATTTTGCAGTATGGTATAAGATATTATTGTTGTCATTATCTTTTAATAAACTTTCACCAATAATTTCAAAAGATTCGAAAATAAACTTCCTGTATTCGTAAAGTGAGAATAGGCTTTCATCATTCATATCTATTCTGCTTTCAGTGAGACCTTCTTGACTTAAGTCATTAATCAGATCACCATGTTTTAAATTACATCTGGCTTGTGAATAAAGACACTTCTTATCTAATAAGTCTATAAATGAAAGGTCTAACTCATGTCGCTTAGCACTCAATAAATTTGACTTTAATAAATAGAATGAATCCCTTTTGGCAATATGAGTTGCTAAGAGTTTGGGATTGCTTTTAAAATCATGTTTCAATGCATGATCTATGTAATCGGCGAGCGCTATATCTATATTTTGGTATAACATATTCTCTTCAGCCAAGTCTCCACCAAACATTAGTTTATGCTCAGTGCTGTCGAATATGATCACCATGTTTTGTCCAGGAGCAAGATAAATACTGTGGCTCTCATTAGCATAGTCAAGATTATAAAATCCTGCTTCCACGTCTAAATCTACCTTGAAAGAGCCATCTTCTTCAATATCCATTTTGATATTGAAGTCTTTTTGGTAAGGGCGATCCTTATTTATTCTGATAGTCTTACTGATGAGGCTGTCTAATATTTTTCCTTTGATGGTGACAGAAGAATCTACTGCTAGTAAGTGGCTGATAACTGTCTCAGAGGGCGATGCATATAGCCCTGAAGTATCAGCTGCAACTTTTAAGTTTCTGACTGAATGTAGTGAATCTAAAATTATTTGCGCTTGCGCTATATGCTTATCTAATTCTGCAATGCTAAGTTGGTCTAATGGCTTATCTCGGCACGAATAAGAAATAAGACTAATGATGATAAAACTTAATAAATGAAACGGTCGTAGCATAGATGCCACTAAAGTAAGGAAGTGACTCTATATAAAGTGTTAATACTATACGATATCTTTAAGGAAGGAAGCTAAGCACCTTGCGGAATGCTTAAAGTATAGATTAGGCCTAATCTAACTATATCGAAGAGAAATTGAATTGGACTTTTTAAACCAGCAAATTATTTTTTCGGGCATTATACTCACTCTAAGCTATACCGATAGCTACCGGTATAAAATAGTACCGGTATATCTTTATAAATCTTGTTTAGACATTCTGAATCAATGGGTGTCTAATGCTAAAAGGAGTCAAGCAAACACTATAGCTTGCTTAACTCCATAACTACTATCGAACGAATCGTATTCTGAAGAATACGATTCCCATTCAATTTCTCACAGTGTGTTAGGGTGCTGTGATTATGTCTAAGGATCAACAATTATCAATTTCATGTCGGTCTAGTATCAAATAAAAAGATTTGTTTATCAGCTATACCGAAGAGAAATTGATTTGGGACTTTGAGACCAGCAAACCTTTTTCTTACGGGTATTACACACGTTAAATTTTATAAAGATAGCTATCAGTATAAAATAGCATCGGTATAAGTAGAAGATGATTAATAGGCAGCCACTCAGATCGTTTTAAATCATAAAACTATGAATGTATACCTATGCCGAGATATCCAACAATAATGAAATGTAAATATGCCACTATATTTATATCTCTACTATCCCTGAATTCATCTATTCTTTCTATATAATTGACATTATTCGTTTCATTATCCAGCAAACGCACTAGAGATTGGGCTATTAATTTGGGAAGGTGAAAACTGTAAACATATTCTTAAATATGGCGAGCATTTTTAATGCTTAGATTAAAGAAATAGGTCTCAGATAAAGGCTCAAGCTTAAGTTCGTTTAGTATAGATACTTGCGTTTGATTATAAACAGCTATGCAGAAAATAGATAATATAGATATGGATTAGATAAAAAACCGCCCAATGGAATATAATATAAAGGTGCGTCGTGACAGAATCAAGATGTATTAATAGAGTAGTATCTCAGAAGCATTTATTTAACATAGGAGGTAGCAGAGTATAGAAGCCACTAATAAAAGTGAACCTACCCACCCAACGCAGCAGCACCACCCACAATCTCAGAAAGTTCTTTAGTGATCGCTTCTTGACGTGCTTTGTTATAAGTGATTTTCAGTTCTTTGACGATGTCCTCTGCATTCTCAGTGGCTTTATCCATTGCCGTCATTCTGGCTCCATGCTCAGATGCATGAGTATCGAGTAAGTACTTCTGGAAAGTCGTCTGAAGTATACTTGGAATTAAATTCTCTAAAAGCTCTTCCTTAGAAGGCTCGAAGATATAATCGGCTTTATGCTTAGCAGCTCTATCGTCTACTTTGGATTCTATCTTCTTGACAGGCAGATACTGAGCAGTCTCAGCAAACTGAAGTGCAGCATTTTTGAATCGGCTGTACGACACATATATTTTATCTATCTCCCCTGCTTCAAACTGGTCCATGATATACTGTGATACAGTAGCGACTCGATCAAAACTTAGATCTTCAAATAGAGTGACGTAGTCATCTTTAATATCGCAATCGGTATAGTTCTTTCTAAAGAAGTCAAACGCTTTTTTGCCTATTGGCATGATGATCAAATTACCTGCAGCTCTTTGATCTGCCAGTTCAGATTCGATCACTTTTACCGTATCCTTTATGATATTAGAATTGAATCCCCCGCATAGACCTCTACTCGAAGTCACTGGCACGACCATCGCTTTTATGACAGGTCTCTCGACACCAAAGCTTGACGAAGCTCCGCCTTCCAGATTAGACAGGATATTACGAAGCATCTGATCCAGCTTATCTGCGTATGGTCTAAGTGCTACAATAGAATCTTGCGCTCTTTTCAGCTTTGCAGCTGATACCATCTTCATCGCCTTGGTGATCTGCTGCGTTGATTTGACAGACTTGATTCGATCTCTGACTTCTTTTAAAGCTCCTGACATTTTATTAATAATGTTGAACCTGCCTGCCGGCAGGCAGGTGATTAATTCTAAATAATTATGCTTTGAATTGTTTCGCTATTTCTGCACCAATTCTTTCGACGACTGCTTTAGCTTCATCTGTCAGCTTACCTGTTCTCAGAGCTTCTAAAGTATCTGCTGCTTGGGTTTCCATTGCTGTCAGAAATGCCTCTTCGAAGTCATTTACTTTATTTACTGGTACGTCTCTCAATAGTCCATTTACACCGAGATAGATGATGGCCACTTGCTTCTCGACTGATACTGGAGAGTACTGAGCTTGCTTTAATATCTCTACGTTACGCATTCCCTTATCCAGTACAGCTTTAGTCGCTGCATCCAGATCTGATCCAAACTTAGAGAATGCTTCTAACTCTCTGTATTGTGCTTGGTCCAGTTTAAGTGTACCAGCTACTTTTTTCATTGACTTGATCTGTGCAGAACCTCCCACACGAGATACTGAGATACCGACATTAATCGCTGGTCTGATCCCTGCATTAAAAAGGTTAGACTCTAAGAATATTTGTCCATCAGTAATGGAGATAACATTAGTCGGGATATATGCTGATACATCTGCTGCTTGAGTCTCAATGATCGGAAGAGCCGTTAATGATCCACCCCCCTTAACTATACCAGCTTTTTTTAAGCTGTCTGGAAGATCATTCATATCATTAGCGATACCATCATCATTAATGACCTTAGCCGCTCGCTCTAATAATCTGGAGTGTAAGTAGAATACATCACCTGGATAAGCTTCTCTTCCAGGTGGTCTTCTTAGTAGAAGTGATACCTCTCTATATGCGACTGCTTGCTTCGATAAATCATCAAAAACAATCAATGCTGGACGACCTGTATCTCTAAAAAACTCTCCAATCGCAGCTCCTGAAAATGGCGCATAGAACTGAAGTGGGGCTGGATCGGCTGCTGTGGCAGTGACGATGACTGTATATGGTAATGCTCCAGCATCATCTAAAGTCTTAGCTACTTGAGCTACCGTAGATGACTTCTGACCTGAGGCTACATAGATGCAGAATACAGGCTCACCTCTATCATAAAATTCTTTCTGATTGATGATCGTATCTATCGCGATCGCTGTCTTACCAGTCTGTCTGTCACCAATGATCAGCTCTCTCTGCCCTCTTCCGATCGGAATCATAGAATCGATCGCCTTGATACCAGTCTGAAGTGGCTCTGTCACCGGCTGTCTATAGATCACACCTGGCGCCTTTCTCTCGATAGGCATTTCGTACTTCACTCCTGTGATCGGTCCTTTACCGTCGATAGGCTGTCCTAAAGCATTCACCACTCTTCCCAGCATACCTTCACCGACTTCGATAGAAGCGATTCGACCTGTCCGCCTGACTGTGGAACCTTCTTTGATACCGTCGCCTTCTCCCAAAAGTACAACGCCTACGTTATCCTCCTCCAGATTAAGTACTATGGCTTGCACGCCTGTTTCAAATTCAACTAATTCTCCAGCACGAGCTTTTGTCAAGCCGTATACACGAGCAATACCGTCACCCACTTCGAGTACGGTACCTACTTCTTCGAGCTCAGCTTCGGTGCTGAATCCTGATAATTGTTGTTTGAGTATCGCTGATATTTCGTCCGGTTTCACATCAACCATGGTGGTAATATTTTATAATGTTAAAATGCTTTGTCGTATTCGTTTTTGGTAAATGTCTTTTTGAGTTTGTCTAATTTACCTTTGACACTGTCGTCGTATAGTTTATCTCCAATCTCTATGATGAATCCACCAATGATACTTGGGTCTACATGAGATTCTATATCTACTTTTTCTTCGGTCGCTTGACTGGCTAATAATTTCTTCTCTATCGCCTCTATGATGGCAGGATCTAATGCTTCAGCCGTCGTAAGCGTAATGGAAGAAATTTTCTTTAATTTTTTATACGCTTCGATGTACTCTGAAGCGATATTGGGAATATACTTTTCTCTTCCCTTCCTCATGACAATATTGAAAAATTCAGAGGACAGCTTTGTCAGCTTACCATCGAAAATCATATTGAATATCTGACTCTTCTTATCAGTCTTGATGACAGGACTTTTTAAAAGGAGTACAAGATCGCGGCTATCCATCGCTCCTTGAACCGTCTCCATATCACCGAGTACTGTTTCCAGTTCTCCTCGTTCTTTTGCCAGATCAAGAATTGACTTAGCGTATCGTGATGCTATCCTTGTTACTGACATTAATTTAGATTAAATCCGTCAACTAATTTATTAACAAAGTCTTCATGCTCAGATTTGCCTTTTAGTTCTTTCTTTATGACTTTCTCTGCGATCTCCAGTGCCATGATACCAGCACTGTTTTTGACTTCTGTGATCGCTGCTTTCTTTTGGTTCGCTATATCTATTTTAGCTGTTTTGGCTATTTTATTGGCTTCGAGCTTTGCTTGGTCTTTGGCATCATTGACGATCTGATTCTTCATGTCCTTCGCCTCTTTTAATATTTTAGATCTTTCTTCACGGGCATCAGCAATGATTCTTTCATTCTCAGCCTTCATATTTGCCATTTCTATTTTTGCCTTCTTTGCTTCGTCCAGAGCACTCTGTATGTCATCTTCTCTGGTCTTAAGCGCGCTGGCAATAGGTCTAAATGCCGATCTACCTATCAAAAACCAAAATCCTAAAAAGAATATCGACGTCCATAGAATTAAGCCCAAGTCTGGCTTAATCGGATTAAAGTCTAATAAAAATATAAGCATGATTCACTTGATTTTTTTCTTAAAAATGTGGCAACCGATAACCAACCGTTACCGGTATACCACGTAAATTCTGAATGTATCCTTAGGCTACTAAGAAACACATAACGATCGCAATCAGTGCAGCACCCTCTACAAGTGCAGCCATCAAAATCATATTAGATCTGATATCACCTACAGCTTCTGGCTGCCTAGCGATCGCTTCCATTGCTTTAGAACCGACTAAACCGATACCGATGGCAGCACCGATAACTGATAATCCCATTCCGATTGCAACAATTGAACCTCCCATAATGGTAAAAATTTAAGTATAAAAATATTAATGATGGTGCTCCTCAGTCGCAGCACCGATATAACTCGCTGTTAAAATAGTAAACACAAATGCCTGAATGAACGCCACTAATAATTCAATCGCCATCATAAACACTGACAATAATGCTGATGGTATCACTGTCCCGTACCCTCCAATGGATGACAATCCATTCTTGCTGAACACAAAAATCAAACTCACGAAAACAACCAATACCATATGACCTGCCGTGATATTTGCAAATAAACGAAGCATCAATGTCATCGGCTTAATAAAAACACCTAGTATCTCTACTGGTGTTAATATCGTCTTAACCCATGCAGGTACACCCGGCATCCAGAATACATGCTTCCAATAATCTTTATTCCCGTTAAGGTTAATCACAAAGAATGCGATAATCGCTAATACGAATGTGACAGATAAACTTCCTGTGACATTAGATCCACCTAAGAAAGGTACCTGTCCCCAAAGATTAAGTCCAAGTATAAAAAAGAAAATCGCTAACAAAAATGGAAGAAACTTTTGCCACTTAGCACCCAAGAAAGGCTTAGCTACTTCATCTTGAATAAATACAAATACTGGCTCTATTAATCCTTGCATGCCATTAGGAGCCATGCCTTCTCTATTTCTATATGCCTTAGCTAATTTTAAAAATAATAAACTAAGCAAGAATACAACAATGCCCATTGATAGAACATTCTTCGTAATCGACAAATCATGGAAAGAGGTGATACCTCCACCAAATAGCCCGAAGTCTAATGTGCTTCTGTCATCACATTTATATTTCTTACCATCATAACATAAGTATGATACTGTTCTTTCTTTATCATTAACCATCTCCTTAACTCCGACCACTGCATGATGTCCTATATCTACTAAATCATCTGTCGGGAAGTCTGGGATACGTTGCACAAGTCCTTCATGAAGGACATATTTTTTATAAGCTTTAGTCCCATTACCGTGAGAATCGGCATTGAATTTTCCAGAAGAAAATATATCAAAGCCTTCTTTAGGCACCCACATAAAGCAAGGAAGAGGTATTTGTAAGGGACCGATGTTATAGACATTCTGATCACTCACGTGATGGAATGCTAACTCTCCAGGATCAAACTCTCCTTTGTCGTGGACGAGTCCACACGCATTAGCATGACCAGCATCATCATGCCCATCCGGAGCATGAAACTCTTCAGCATGATCGCTATGGTCATGTCCAGAATGATCATCGTGAGATGACCCAGCGTGCTGATGGTCATGGTCATGGTCATGATCGTGATCATGATTCTGAGCATACATAGAGATGGACAGTAAGAGCGAGAATATTATAAAGAATTGCTTCGTCACGTATTGATCAATTCAGAGGTTATCTAAAATCGCTGCAAAGGTAGCTTTAAACAGTGGATTTAAGAAGTCTTATTATAGCTTATTTCATTAAAAAAAATGATAAGCATTAAGTTTTTATAATTTATAATACCTTGAAAAAGAAAAGGCTTCCACTCATTGTATGGTGAAAGCCTTTCGTTTTGTATTTTATACTTATACGCTTATGGTAATGCCAAAGATTTTAGCAATCTCGGATCATTGCACAAACATATATTTCTATAGCATCGGCGCGATAACAAGAGCGACCACAGCCATCAGTTTCAACAAGATATTTAATGAAGGTCCTGAAGTGTCCTTAAATGGATCTCCTACTGTATCACCCACGACCGTCGCTTTATGAGGCTCTGAACCTTTGTAGTACATCTTACCTTGAATGCTTACACCTTCTTCAAACATCTTTTTGGCATTATCCCAAGCACCACCAGCATTAGACTGGAAGATAGCCATTAAGACACCACAGACTGTGACACCTGCTAATAATCCACCTAACATCTCTGCTCCTCCAGCAAAGCCAACCAATACAGGAGATATCACAGCGATTAATCCTGGTAGAATCATTTCTCTGATGGAAGCCTTAGTAGATATCTCTACACACTTCTGATAGTCAGCCTTACCATCCGCAGCATCGAATACTTTTCTATCTGCAGTACTCCATTCTGACATTTCTTTTCCATCATTCTTTTTCATCAGTGCAAGCGCTTTCGTTAATTCAGGAATTTCCTTGAACTGACGTCTGACTTCTGTGATCATATCCATCGCAGCACGTCCTACTGCATTCATAGAGAGTGCAGAGAATAAGAATGGTAACATACCACCTAATAATAGACCCGCTAATACGACAGGCTTAGCAATATCAATTGTAGTGATTCCAGCAGTCGCCATGAAAGCTGCAAACAATGCTAATGCTGTCAGTGCCGCAGAACCAATTGCAAATCCTTTTCCAATCGCCGCAGTCGTATTACCTACTGCATCTAACTTATCAGTACGCTGTCTGACTTCTTTAGGAAGCTCTGCCATCTCAGCTATACCACCAGCATTATCAGATATAGGACCGTAAGCATCAATCGCTAACTGTATACCCGTATTAGATAACATACCGACGGCTGCTATGGCGATACCGTATAAGCCTGCAAAATGATGCGCTGCTATGATCGTCGCTGCTAATATAATCGTCGGAAGAGCCGTAGACTGCATACCCACTCCGAGACCAGCAATGATATTTGTCGCTGCACCTGTCACTGACTGATCGACAATAGATTGGACTGGCTTAGTACCAGTACCTGTATAATATTCTGTTACTTTTCCGATAGCTAATCCTGACGCCAGTCCACAGAGGATAGCGATAAAGACACCCGTCGAAGTATATTCTTGTCCTGCAACTGACCAAGTACTTGGAAGCATCCACTGTACGATGAAGTAAGTCACAATAAGCATTAAGATAGCCGCAGAATATTCTCCAAGATTCAATGCTTTATGTGGGTCACCGCCTTCTTTTACCTTGACAAATAATGATCCTATTATAGAAGTGATGATCCCTACAGCTGCTAATACAAGCGGAAGAAGCACTGCGCCTTTACCTCCAAAACTTTCAGCAAATCCAGGAATGGTCATAAAAGTAGCACCCAGTACCATAGTACCTATGATAGATCCGACGTATGATTCGAATAAATCTGCACCCATACCTGCTACATCTCCTACATTATCTCCCACGTTATCCGCAATGGTCGCAGGATTCAATGGATGATCTTCAGGGATGCCTGCTTCTACTTTACCGACCAGATCAGCACCTACATCGGCTGCTTTAGTATATATACCTCCACCGACACGCGCAAATAATGCAATAGATGACGCACCAAATGAGAAGCCTATCATAACGTTAATGACTTTTTCTACTTCTGCTTGAGTAGACATGCCGAACATGTTACCATATATTAGTAATAATAGACCTAAACCTAAAATACCTAATCCGACAACACCCATACCCATGACAGATCCACCTGAGAATGCAACTTCAAGTGCTTTTGCTAAACTCGTCCTTGCTGCATTGGTCGTACGTACATTAGCTTTAGTCGCAACTTTCATCCCTATGAATCCAGCGCCTGCGCTGAATATCGCTCCCATGATAAATGAAAATGCAACTAAAACAGAAGATGTCTCCTTATTAGCAGTGAATGCCAATAGAACTGCGACAATAATCACAAATATGGAAAGGACTTTATATTCTGCTTTGAGAAACGCCATGGCTCCATCTGAAATATTCTTGGCGATGCGGGCCATTTTCTCGGTACCGACTTCTTGCTTAGATACCCATCCTGATCTGATGAATGTGTATATCAGTGCTATCACTCCGAATACTGGAATAATATAACTTATGTTCTGTTCCATAATAGATAGTTATTAGTCTATTTCGTTTATCAATGATTTCTAAAGGGCAGCAAAAGTATGATTTTTTAAAAATCTATTCCGTTTTGATAGGAAAAAGATTTATGATGTTAATCGATACAGAGATAGCTTGTTTGATCGTATAAGAGCGGATTTGCATATTTCGATATATTTATTAAATATTTTTAGATCAGTCTAAATAATGTATATTTGCTCCATATGTTATCGCAGACCGAAGAAAATTACCTTAAAGCAGTATATAAGATAGCAGAATCAGATTCTGGCTCTGTCAGTACTAATGCCATTGCAAAATCAATGAAAACTTCCGCGGCAAGTGTAACGGATATGATCAAGAGGCTTTCTGAAAAAAATTATATTGATTATAAAAAATACTACGGTGTAGAATTGACAGAACTAGGTAAAAGCGCCGCCACGCTGCTTATCCGAAAGCACAGACTATGGGAAACCTTCCTGGTCAATGAACTAAAATTTTCATGGGAAGAAGTCCATCCGATCGCAGAACAGTTGGAGCATATCCAGTCAGAAAAGTTAATTGAAAGACTAGACCTTTACTTAGGATACCCCAAATTTGACCCACACGGTGACCCTATACCAAGTACGGATGGTAAATTCACCATCAGAAGTCAGACTGCACTATCAGACATGGAAGTCGGAGATCATGGTCATGTTATCGGAGTGAAAATTCATGATACACCATTCCTAATGCACTTAAATGAAATAGGGATCAGGATTAACACACCTGTAGAAATTATAGGAAAGCAAGAGTATGACCAATCGACGACTGTCATTATTGACAAGGCAAAACAAGTGCTTCTTTCTGAAAAGGTTGCAACAAAAATTTTACTCAAAAAAATATGAAACGTCAATGTCGGCTATCGATAACATAATCAAAGATTTGGATCGAGTCTCTTCACCGCCACATTTACAGTTTTACAAGTAATATAACATATGAAATTTCATCATCGTTTTTTATTCTTTATAATCGGAATTCTAATATCAAGTAGCTTGATAGCCCAAAAAATAAATGTGGTCAGCTCATGCTCCATATTCGCAGACATGACTGATAATATAGCAGGAGATCTGATCAACTTAAATTCCATCGTTCCTATCGGTGGTGATCCACATACTTACTCTCCCACTCCAAAGAATGCAAGAGTCGTACAAAAAGCAGATTTAATTCTCATCAATGGCCTAACATTCGAAGGATGGATAGAAGAACTGGTAGAGAATTCTGGGACGACAGGAAAGACAGTCTTAATCACTCAGGGCATCGATGCTCTCAAGAGCCAACAATATGAAAATTCTGCTGACCCTCACGCATGGATGACCGCAAAGAATGGACTAATCTATATTGAGAATATTAAGGATGCGCTCATCGAAGCTGACCCAGTAAACAAACAAGCTTACATCAAAAACCATCAAGCTTACAGAAAACAGTTAGTCAAGCTACACGAAGAAATGGTCGCTGAAATATCAAAGATTCCAGAAGATAAAAAAATCTTGATCACCTCTCATGATGCTTTCTCATACTTCGGTAGAGAGTATGGCCTTAAAGTAGAGCCTATCTTGGGCGTCTCTACAGAAGCAGATGTGCAGACATCAGATATGATCAGAGTGGCTAAGGCTATAAAGGATAATCAGGTCCCTGCTGTCTTCGTGGAGAGCACGATCAACCCTAAAATCTTACAGCAGATTGCTTCAGATAATGACATTGTCGTCGGTGGAGAGCTATTTGCTGATTCATTAGGAGATAAAGAAAGTGAAGGCGCGACATATATCTCTATGCTCAGGCATAATGCTGAGACCATTGCCAAAGGACTCAGTATGAAAGCAGGTGCTACTGCAATTACTGAAGAAAGTAGGGATAAAGAGATAGACGAACGAGCTAACTGGAAATCTATTTTGACGCCACTTTTATTAGGATTTTTAGCAGCGATTATTTTTGGTATATACTTAAAAGTAAAATCTAAACGTGGGTAACATCTCCATACAAGTCGAAGGTCTATCAGTATCCTATGATCGAAAGCGGGTACTCAGTAATATCTATCTGAATATCGAAGCTGGAAATGTCTACGGCGTCATAGGGCCTAATGGAGCAGGTAAGTCTACCTTATTCAAATCTATCTTAGGACTCATAGAACCTAATGCTGGAGAAGTGAAGGTCCTCAGTCAGGATATAGAAGATGTGAGAAAGAAGATCGCTTATGTACCACAAAAAGATGATGTGGATTGGCAATTTCCTGCCACAGTATTTGATATCGTGATGATGGGACGATATCCATTTAAGAGTTTGTTCAGTCGATTAGACGATGAGGATAAAAGGATCGCGGATGAGTCACTTGAAGCACTTGGCATCACTCATCTTAAAGGGAGACAAATAGGTGCACTATCAGGTGGACAGCAACAGCGAGTCTTTATCGCCAGAGCACTCTGTCAGCAAGCAGAAGTATTTTTATTAGACGAGCCCTTTGTCGGAATAGATATTACTACAGAAGAGACAATCATCAGAATATTAAAACAACTAGCTGCTCAAGGCAAAACCTTACTGGTGGTCCATCATGATCTATCCACAGTAGAAGTATACTTCAATAAAGTCATATTACTCAATCAGAGACTTCTCGCATACGGAGACACTGCCAATACTTTTACACAAGAAAATATCGCTAAGACTTATGGAGCACAGCTCACTATCCTTCACAAGACTGGGATCATAGAATAATGATAATTGTTGCCTTAAGTTATTACTCATTAAACTTGAAAACCCAAATCTTGTTAGGGTTTTCCGTCGAAGAAATAAAACGACTTTATTAAGACATACTACTGCATCAGGCTTACTTCCATATTAAAATAAACACTTTAAAGAGTAAATATTGCATTTGATAAAGTAACAATTCCAAGCAAAACTAAATGAAAAAAATTAATATTCTCATACTACAGATGATCTTGGTTATGGCCATAGCCCACGCACAATCTAATCCTGAAAGCAATGATCATTCACTCTATGAACTATGTCATACTCATTTAAAAGAAGCACTAATGATGGCAAGTGATAAAAAGCAAAAAACACTTACAGAAGAATATGAATTAAAATACCAACAATTTATCAAGTCAGGACAAAAGAAAAATAAAAACAAAAAAAATATCTTGTACACTCTACCTGTCGTCGTACACATCATTCATCCAGGTTCTGCTATGGGCTCAGATGAAAATCCTTCAGATGCCCAAATCAGGTCCTCCATCTTAGCGAGCTCTGAGCGATTCAGACATATGCAAGCAGGAGCAAATAATTATACTAATCCTAATTATGGCGCAGATACTGAGATAGAATTATGCATAGCGACAAAAGATCCATCAGGAAATAATACAAGCGGTATCATACGATATCTTGACCCCATTAATACCATTGATCCATCACTTGATTATTTAAATAGTATTGAATGGGATGACTCGAAATACCTCAACATATTTATTGCAAAAGATATAGGTGGTCCATGTGGATATTATCAAGGAGGTATATACGATTTTACTGTTTATTTAGCAAGCTGTTACAATTCAGGACTAGTGGCGCATGAGTTAGGTCATCATTTTAGTCTTAACCATACCTTCATTGGCTGCGAGAATGATGACTGTACGGCTGACGGTGATCGAGTCTGTGATACTCCTCCTAAGGGTAATTCAGGTTCTAATGGTTTTACCTGCGATACACCTGGCGATGATTGTAATACTGATGAAAATGACACATCAGCTAATAATCCTTACAGAGCCACAGCTCTCGGGGGCTTGGGCAATCAGCCTGATATGCTGGAAAACTTTATGGATTATACTGGAAATTGCTGGGATTCATTTACTGAAGGACAGAAGTCAAGAATGAGATTCAATTTAGATAATACTCGTGTCGATCTGATCAACAATAATAATGCATGTATTCCTATACCACTCTTTAGTCATGATACAGGAATCGCTGGCATCAATATTCAGCAAGAAGAGATCTGTGTTGGAGAAGTTGATGTTGATTTTACGCTTTCTAATTACGGTTCAGCTACCATAAATGGAGTCATAATTGAAATGAAAATAAATGAAGTAATCGTATGGTCGCAAAATTGGACAGGTAGCCTCCAGTCTACCACGAGTATTACAATCAATATTCCAAATGTAATAAGCCTTGAATCAGGTCAAAATCTTATTGAAATCAGCACCTCTTTACCCAATGGTCAAATAGACGAAAATCAAAATAATGATAGTGATTTCAATAGCATCTTGAGTATTGCTCCATGTGATTTTAGCATACCTCAGTCATGTACAGATATGAATACTAATACGGAAGCAGGACCTGGCAATACGACTCTGGTTAACCTGAATGGAAGCTACCCTACAGAAGCAGGGACCATAAACGTCTGCGTATCAGTAGAAGGAGACAATAATTTTTTTAGTGAAACTTTTGACGTCTATGATGAATCAAATGTACTAATAGGCAGGACTAACTTTGGGCAAGATTGTGATGGACAATCTCCCTTGAATTGTATAGAACTAAGTCTAAATAATTACCAAAATTGGATAGTTGACGATGTCATAACGATCACATTTGATCCAATATCTACGGATATCAATCCCCAGCTCTGTAATACGAATCAAGTATGTGCAGAACTATACATCAGAGAGTCCACTGGCTGCCCACCAGAATATTCAGAAAACAACGGTAATAATTTAACTAGACCTCAAAATACAAATGCTTTATTCGAGACAAACGGAATCATGCAATCGAATCAAGTGATCAATGCTAATGTAGATTATCGATCTGGTATATCTATCGAAATGTTAGAAGGATTTGAAGTCAAAGTTAATCGGATTTTTAGCGCTATCATAGGTGGGTGCGATAATTAATTATAGGAAGTTAATCAGAGTCTTAAACCTCATAAAACGTAATGATATAATCACGCAGGTTCTATTCTAACTCCCTACCCTTCCAATAAATCCCTTTTCCAAATAATGCATAAAAAGCCATCAACAATATGTAGGGGAAAAACAGTAAAAAACTAAGCACATACCATTTCAGAGCTTTGGGCTGATTGTAATATTGGCTGACCTCATTCAATAAAAAATAATCAACAATACCCTTGAGAAATAGAGCAAACAATCCAGTGAATATCATTATCGGCCAATAATAAAAACCAATAATTAAATTGGTTACAATATATAGATGAAACATAAGTATATAGGCTTGAATTCTGAATAAGCCGCCTGAGGGATATGCCTTAGATTTAGTCGCCCACCTTTTTCTTTGATGTTTTAATTCTCTAAATGTTCTTTCAGGTCTTGTTGTTACAATAGATAATTTAGATTTAATAAATCGGACTGAATGCATATCTCTTGATGCCATGGCATTAATTAAAAATACATCGTCGCCAGAAGCCAGTTCACTATTAAAATCACCTTTCTGATAGGCTGATTTTCTAAAAGCCATATTGGCTCCATTAGCTGAATAAAAAATCTTTTGATTGATACCATACAGATTAAATGCCATCGTAGCCATGAGATCTAAAGATTGAAATCTGGAGAGTATCGTCTCGTGATCCTCATATCCGATCAGCTGTGTGATCATAGACTGAGATGTCAGCCGTAGTGATTGATTGACGACCTTAAGCCACTGCGGTGTCACAGTGCAGTCTGCATCTGTACAAGCGATAAGCTCACCATTCGATTGAGAGATGGCATACTGGAGCGCTGCCTTCTTTCCAGAGATACCACCCACATCTGATAAAGCAAATATCTTTAGATTAGAGATGTCCATATCATTTACCACTGTCAGCGTATCATCTTCAGAGTGATCATCTATGAATATGATCTCATAAGAGTCGATTGGATATTCATTCTGGCTGATAGATTCCAGACAGGCTTTAATATTGCCTGCTTCATTTCTACCTATGATAACGACAGATATTAACTTTAGCGGTATCTCTGCATGTGGGGCAATGCGGATATCTGCAGCTCGCTGCCAATAGCTTGTCACCCTCAGTATTAAGAAAACATAACTGAATGAATATAATAGACTCAGGAAGAAGTAAAGTATCAATATTGAAGTATCTCTTTGGCACGCCTACTTAAAAAGATCATCATACTCGCTGGTATCTGGCTGGCTCTTTCTGGTCTCTGTGATGATCTCAATATCTTTAAGGTCCAGTGGGTCATCTGTCTCCACATCAGTTAAGTCTTCATACTCTGTGAAAGTGCCTTCCTTTCTTTCTTCCATATCCTCCTTGATAGACTTTACTTTTCTCATCAGCATAGCTTTCCCAAATAGGAATGCAGCGACAAATGGAAATGCAACAAAAGATAAGACGATCGCCACAATCCCTATAACTGGACTCTGCTTCGTCCATTTAATCAACATTTTACCATAGTCTAAGACGACATTATAATTGATAAATAATGTCAAGATAAATAAAACAGGTGCTACAAATGATAATATAAAAAACGCTGTTTTGGCAAGATAATATAGTGCAATAAAAAAAAGGCCCACACCGAGAAGTCCTATAATTGGATTTACTCTACTGCCATTGCTATTTTCAGAAAACATATTCATCATAATGTGATTAACATTAAAAATAAGCTAAGTGGTTCACTCTGCAAACTCTAAATCCGCAAATTGTAGTTCGTATAGCTCTTTAAACTTGCCATCTTCTTTAGCCAATAGCTCATCATGACTACCGAATTCTACTAACCTTCCTTTGTTCAAGACCATAATCTTATCAGCATGTCTGATCGTCGATAGCCTATGAGCTATGATGATAGAACTTCTCTTAGCGATCAGCTTCTCGATAGCATACTGTATCAGCCCCTCTGTCTCTTTATCTATTGAAGATGTAGCCTCATCTAAGATCAAGACATCAGGATCAAATACCAGTGCCCTGACAAAACTAATTAATTGTCTCTGCCCCATCGAAAGGTTACTACCGCGCTCAGAGACGACATAGTCATACCCATCTGGCATATTCATAATGAAGTCATGCGCCCCTATGGCTGTAGCAGCTTCTATCACCTTAGACTTAGATATACCTGGGTCTCTCAGCGTGATATTTTCCAGCACTGTCCCTGTGAACAAGAAGACATCCTGAAGCACGATCGAGATCCTTTTCCTCAGATCATCTATCTTGTATTTTTTTACATCCACGCCATCCAGTAAGATTTTGCCCTTTTGTATATCATAGAAGCGATTGAGTATATTAATGATGGTCGTCTTACCCGATCCTGTGCTTCCGACGATAGCTAATGTCTCATGCTTACTGAGCTTAAAGCTGATATCATGTAGCACAAAATTCTCTCCATCATAGGCGAAACTGACATCTTCAAATTCAATGTTTCCTTCTGATTTCTCAAGCGCTTTATATCCATTATCTGAAATAATAGACCGATCATCCAAGACATTAAAGACTCTATCCGCCGCCACTAATCCCATCTGAATGGTATTAAGCTTATCCGCTAGCATTCTAATCGGTCGATACAGCCGATTAATATACATAGGAAATGCAACCAATACTCCAATCGTTAGACTATCCTCGACAAACCACTTAGCTCCCCACCATACCATGATGGCTAAAGTACCGTACTGAATGATCTCAATCACTGGAAAAAATATGGCGTAATAGAGAATAGAATCAAGATTCGCCTTTGTATAATCGCGATTGATCTTTTTAAACTTACCCATCTCTCTTTCTTCAGCATTGAAGATCTGAACGACACGCATCCCAGTAATCCTCTCCTGTAGAAATACATTCATGGATGTGATGTGGGCTCTGACTTTCTGATAGGCTTTCTTGACCTTCTCCTTAAATATATATGTCGCTAAAATGAGAAGTGGCAGTGTAGTCAGACAGACTAAGGTCAGTCTCCAGCTAGACTGCAGCATGAAGCCTAATATGGCAAATATCCCAAGCACATCTGCTATCATGGTGATAACACCCTGAGTGAAAATCGTATTGATGCTCTCTATATCATTAATGGTTCTGGTGGTCGTCTTACCTATCGGCGTCTGATCAAAATACCTCATCTTGAGTGATGTGATGTGGTGAAAAGTCTGTACTCTAAGGTCTTTAATAACAGACTGCCCTAACAAGCCTGTGATATAAATAAAGAAGTATCTAAAAACGACAGTGATCATGACGACAGCTGCAAAAATACCCGCCATCTTATATAGGCCAGGTATATCTTTGACCATCACGTAATCATCCACCATGATATTGACAATCTTAGGTGTGATAGCAGATAAAAATGCCAACGCTACCGCCAATACACCCGAGATGACAAATATTTTGCCATGGGGTTTAGCAAGAGATAAAACTCGTGATAGAGTCTGTAAGTCGAATTTAGCTTTGTTTTCAGTCACTGAATTGATATAACGATTTGTCTTTGGACAATGTTTTTAAGGTGCTAAGATAAAGACTTAGATCCATCCTTCATCTGCAAAACTGGTGTAGCCTTTTTGGCTGACTATGAGATGGTCTAGGACATTAATATCCATCACCCTCCCTGCTGCTGCTAATTTTTCTGTCAGTGACCGATCAGCATTGCTCGGCTTTAGATTACCTGAAGGGTGATTGTGGACTAATATTATTTGGCTGGCGAGCCCGTCTAAGGCTGTCCTAAATACGATTTTAGAGTCCACTACCGTACCTGACACACCGCCCTCACTGATTCTTTTCTTACCGATGAGATAGTTGCCACGATTTAATAATAGTATCCAGAACTGCTCAATATCTAAATCATCTATCAGCGGTGCGATGATCTTATAGCTATCCTCGCTGCTTAGTATCTTTGGTTTTTCTTTATAGTCTGTGGCTTGGCGTCGCCTTCCTAACTCGAGTGCTGCTGCTATTGAAATGGCTTTTGCCTCTCCGATCCCTTTAAAGTTTGTCAAATCATTGATACTCATTTTACCAAGTTCATTCAGATCTGTATCAACTGCCTGTAAGATGCGCTTAGATAATTCTACTGCACTCTCTTGGCGATTACCTGAACCAATAAGGATGGCTACAAGCTCGGCGTCTGAGAGACTCTGCCGCCCCTGTGCGATCATTTTTTCTCTCGGTCTATCTTGTTCAGACCAAGATTTAATTGACAAGTTATTTTTCACTATCTACGAATGTAATAAGAATTGTTCTTTTGGATTACTGAAGTCGTTTAGGAATGTATGATATAATGAGTTGTATGTGTCGAAATAATTAAATTTACTCCTTGAGTATCTTTAAAAATTCTTTGATATTGATGACCATCACGCCATTAGCTTTAGGATAAGTATCTGAATGCGGCGTAATGACATACCGCTTTTCAATACCCAGATCTTCGCAAGATGTGTAGAATCCTCGAGATAATGATGGGCTATTACTCAGCTTGATTTCCATTGCTATGATGGGCTTGCCATTCTCTATGAGCATTAGATCTATTTCAGCTTGATTATGAGTTCGGTAGAAATACAGCTCCGTATTTGACGGCTTATGGAAGAGTACTTGCTCAAAAACATAGGACTCCCAGGATGCCCCGATGATGGGATCTACATGAAGCTCGTCATATGTTTTTATTTTATGAAAGTAATGAAGGATGCCTGTATCTCTGATGTATATTTTAGGTGATTTGACAAGCCGTTTATTCTTGTTATTATGCCATGGTAACAATCTGTGGATCAGGAATGCACCTTCCATGTACTCAATGTATGTCTTCACGACAGGAGCTGTCACACCTAAAGACTTGGATAGATTATTAAGATTAAGTAGGGCCCCTTGCTGATTCGCCAGCATATTCCATAGCCTTCTGGACAGGACGGGATTAAAGCTTCTGTCGAATAGAATATTTAAATCACGCTCGACATAAGTCCGGATAAAACTTTCCATCCAGTCAAATGATTGTTCAGTCGTCTTAGATAAAAATGGAATGGGGAATCCTCCTTTTATCCAGTGCGACTGCTGGTCAAAATCTCCTGATACTTCTGATAGTGTAAACTGAGATAGGTCTAAAAAACTAATACGCCCTGCCAAACTCTCTGATACACCCGCGACTAATTGTGGTGACACCGAGCCTAATAATATAAATCTTCCAAACCGCTTATCCTTATCTATGATGCTTCTCAATGCATTATATAACTCCGGCATCACCTGTACTTCATCAAGGATAACCAGCTGATCTTTAAAGTAGTCAAAGAACGAAACTGGATTATCTCCTATTTTTTCTCGATCCTCTGGATTCTCCAAATCAAAGTATTGATAAGACTCACCTGTAGCTTTCGCATAATTCTGCGCTAAGGTAGTCTTACCTATCTGTCGTGCGCCTAATATAACCACTGCTGGAGTAAAGCTAAGCTTCCTCGCTAATGCATCTTCATATGAGAGTCTATTGACATCCATAGGCTAATAATATAAACATTAATCATGAAATTCAATAGCTACCCTTTAATATTTCATGAATAATTCAATTTAATCATGAAATATCATATTTTGGATATTATATTTCATGATTAATTCTAACTATTTAGATGTAGTTTCTAAATAAATACAGATGTTCGAAAGACCCATGACCCATGAAAGAATAAGATAAAGCTTAGAAATTATAGAAATTGATATTATCTACATTTATGAAGTAAATAACCACGAAATCCAATATGGGAACTATGATTTTACATTGTTAACCCATTTTATCCGTAAATTTCAATCCTTACACTATTGATTTTTCTTGATAAATGGGGTTTTTTCTGGTTTCAATCCGCAATAGTAAAGAGCCTATTCTCTCACTATAGTATTGAGCTCTCAAAATCATAAGCTTACGACCATCTACTAAATATAGCTTGATGATATTGAGATAATTAAGGTGGATTTTAATACTTATCTCGAATTCAAGATTTAATGCAGACCTACTTACCTTAATCTACAAGTTCTCCAGAATAAAATCTGTCATCTTAGTATATAAGTGCAACCTTGCACTATCTCCATAGATGCCATGATTTCTATTAGGGTAGAAATAGGTATCGTATTGCTTATTGGCCTTGATTAAAGCTGCTGCCATTTCTGCAGAATTTTGGAAATGAACATTGTCATCAGATCCTCCATGGACTAATAAATAACTACCTTTCAGTTGATCAGCATAGAATATGGGAGAATTCTTCTTATAGCCATCTGGATTTTCTTCCAGCGTTCTCATGAATCTTTCTGTGTAGATGGTGTCATACCACTTCCAGTTAGTGACTGGAGCTACAGCTATTGCAGTATCAAATACGTCATTGCCCTGCAGAATGCAATGAGAAGCCATAAAGCCCCCATAGCTCCATCCAAAAATACCGATCCTGTCTTTATCAATGTATGGCAGAGAGCCCAAATGCTTAGCTGCATCTATCTGATCTAAAGTCTCGTACTTACCCAGTGTGAGGTAGGTTGATTTCTTAAACTCTTCTCCTCTTGCACCTGTACCTCTATTATCTACACTAACGACCACATAGCCTTTCTGCGCCAGCAACTGAAACCACCAATAATTCTGCCCTCTCCATCCGTCCATGACCATCTGACTACCAGGACCTCCATAGACAAACATTAACACTGGATACTCTTGAGTCATTGAAAAATCTTTAGGCTTTATCATATAGCCATTCAGTTCCAGATTATCTCTCGTCTGCACTGAGAAAAATTCTGCCGGCTGTACGCCTTGTGTCACTTTAGCTAAGCCTGTATTTTTTTCGAGCCCTCGCACTTCCTGTCCGCTACGATCATATATGGCATACGTCGCCGGCTGATTGATTCTACTATGTGACCAAGTAAAATAATCAAAAGTACTGCTAAACTGTGCATTGTTAGTCCCCGCTTTATTTGTTAAAATCTTCGTCTTACCATTATTTAAATCTAATTCGTAGACTTGCCTTTCGAGAGGCGAAGATTGAGCAGCCTGATAGTATGCTTTACCATTTTTCTCATCTACACCATAGAGTCTTGTGATATCATACTCACCTTTAGTCAGTACCTTTTTATTCGTGCCATTAAAGTCATAGTGATACAAGTGATTATATCCAGACTCTTCGCTCGACCAGATGAAGCCTTTATCTCCTTCTAAGAAATATAAGTCATCAGTCACATCGATGTAATATTTATTCTCTTCATCCATGATAATGGTAGACCTCCCATTTGTGACGTTGACTTTATGCAGCTCTAAATGATTCTGGTGTCTATTCATCTTAGTGACAGTCAGGTAGTCAGGATTATTAGTCCACTTCAGCCTTGGAATATATTGGTCTTCTAAGTCCCCTATTTCTAATGGTTTAAGTTGATCTGTATATATATCATATAAATGGACACTAACTTCAGCATTTCGCTCTCCTACTTTAGGATACTTAAAAGTTTCATATTCTGGATATAGCTCACCAGTATAATTAGTCATGGTGAATTCTTGTACTTCTGCTTCGTCGAATCTGATGAAGGCAATCTTCTTACTATCAGGCGACCAATAGAAAGCCTTAGTAAAACCGAATTCCTCCTCATATACCCAGTCACACATGCCATTGATCACTTCATTCTTTAAACCATCATCTGTGATAGGTACTGTCTCACCATTATCTATTGAGAAATAGTAAAGATTATTTTCCCATACATAGGATAGATATTTGCCATCGGGAGAAAATGTAGCTGCAGATATTTTAGCATCATCATATACAGATATTAGATTATCCTTCTTTCTATCATAGACATAACAGAATGCTTTAGAAGATCTCCTGTATATGGATTCTTCATCGATCGAAATAAGTATTTTAGATTCATCATTAGAAAAAGAGTAAGCACTTATTTTATTATCTGGAATATCCAGGTCGTCACCATTTAGGATGCTTTCTATTTTTTCTCCGCTCTTGAGATCGTATCGTTCTATACTATTATTTTGCAATCTCGAGTAGTGCGCCCCATCATTCATAAAGTTAAATCCAGGAACTGACTTTGCCGAAAATTTATAATCTCTCCAGATATCCTCTACCGTGATATCAGTCTGAGAAGATATATTACCATAACTGATTGTAAATAATAAAAATATAAAAGCTGCTTTCAGGTGGTGATTCATTAGTTTTATCTTTGTTTCAAAGCTATAAATAAGAAAACACAATTATGCACAGAGTCATTCTATTTATACTCATCTTAACAACATTTTATAGCTGCATGTCCACTAATAATGGCATAAATACACCAGCGACTACTAATCAAACTATCGTCGCGGATCGCTATAACGTAGGCTTCTTAATCATGGATGGAGTCTATAATACGGAACTAACAGCCCCATTTGATATATTTCAACATACCCAATATCGCCAGGGCATCAAACCGATGAATACTTTTCTAGTCGCTAAGACAATGGATGTGGTGACCTCTTTTGAAGGTATCAGACTGCTGCCAGACTTCAGCTATAGGGATAACGATTTGCCCCGTATCGATATCTTAGTGGTACCAAGCGCAGAGCACCATTTAGACACTGATTTAGAAGATGAAGAGATGATCCAGTTTGTTAAGGACGTAGATAAGTCAGCTTTATTTATGACCTCTCACTGCGACGGAGCTTTTATTCTTGCTAAAGCTGGACTGCTGAATGATGTAAGTTCTACTACTTTTCCAAGTGACGTAGATCTTTACAAAAAGACTTTCGCTGACTTAGATGTCATATCTGATGTACTATTTGTGCACGATGGTAAGTACATCACATCAGCTGGCGGCGCTAAGTCATTTGATGCTTCTTTATACTTAGCAGAGATATTATATGGTGCTGAGATAGCCCGAAGTATATCTAAAGGATCGGTCATTGATTGGGATCTGAATAAAGTAGCACATCACATTGGTAGCACAGCTAAGGGCAGATAAATCTAAACCCTACACCGTGTATATTCTCAATCTTTAGCGCCTCGTCGGACTTAAGGTACTTACGTAATCGACTGATAAATACATCCATACTTCTGCCCAAGAAGTAATCATCATTACCCCATAATTTTTGCAATATTTCACTTCTCTTGAGAATGTTATTTCTGTTTTTACTTAATAAATAAAGTAGCTCTCCCTCTTTTTGAGTCAAGTCTTTTGACACCTCCTCTATACTCAGCTTTAAGTTATCATGGTCATACAGATACTGGCCAATCTGAATGACAGACTCTTGAGTATCCGATACGAGATACTTTCTTTTTATAAAAACATTAATTTTTAATATTAACTCTTCAATGCTATATGGCTTGGTGATATAATCATCGGCTCCTGTGCGTAAGCCTTCTAATCTATCTTCTTTGAGACTCTTAGCTGTGAGGAATATGATGGGTATTTGTTGATTCAGTTTTCTGATTTCTTTAGCTATGGTAATTCCGTCCATTTCTGGGAGCATAATGTCTAAAATACAGAGATCGTATTTTCCATTTTTAAAAGCTGCTAAGGCAGATTTGCCATCAGCATAATGGTCTAATGCAAATCCCTGCAAGCCTAAACTATCAACGGTGAGAAATGATAAGGCTTCATCATCTTCTGCATATAGAATGTTTGCTTTGTGTGGACTATTCATGATATAGGTATTTGTAAGGTAATTTGCGTGCCTACATCTGGTGTAGAGTCTACTTTTATTTTCCAGCTATGTGCTATACAGATATTCTTCACATAGAATAAGCCTAAGCCAAATCCTTTGACATCGTGTACATTGCCAGTCGGAATTCGGTAGAACTTATTGAATATATTCTGAACTTGGTCTTCTTTAATACCAATCCCATTATCGTTTATCTCGAGGTAGATTATTTCTCCTTTTTTGTATGACTTTATAAATATTGATGGGACTTTTTTACAGTACTTTATGGCATTGTCTACCAGGCTATATATACAGTTAGTGAAATGTACTTTATCAGCTAAGATATGAGTCACAGCCTCATCTACATTGGTATTTACTACGCCACCTTTACCCTGTGACAGTCTGATATTTTCACTCGCTGCTATATCTTTTAAGAGCTCATCCAGATCAAGTTTTTCTTTATTTATCTGATAATCTTCTCCTTCAAATTTTGCAATATTTAGCACTTTTTCTACTTGTTCATTCAGTCTTGCATTTTGATCTTTGATGATGTCTACGTATTTACTAGTTCGCTTATCTGAGACAATTCCTGCTTGATTAGCCAACATTTCAGAAGCTATCCTGATGGAAGCAATAGGCGTTTTAAATTCATGAGTCATATTATTGATAAAGTCTCTCTGCATTTCGGAGAGCCGCCGCTGCTTCAATATCACCCATGTGGAATAGGCGAAGAAAGCGACTGCTAAAAGCGCAATGATGCTAAAAATGATAGATGTCCACATGTCAGCGAGTAGAAAACTTGCCTTCGATGGAAACTTCACCACAAAATAATATGTCAAATCATCGATCTGAGGAAGTGTCGTAGATCTAGAATATTCCTGATTATCATCTGAAATCTTGCAATAATTACCATAGGCAAGCTTCTGCGATGTACAATCATAAACTGCATATTCGAAGTCAGTATTAAGTGACTTAGTCTCAAATTCTTCAATGAGGTAATTCTCAAGAACCATCGGATTGATGATGTCATTGATATTTACAGCATAATAATTAGAGGATTTACGCTGGATGACATCCTGTCGTGGCAGCTTACTTTTATTGTCCTTTGCTATTTTATCCGCGACTTGTCTTAATGAGATATTTACAGTCATATCAAACTGGCTCGCCTTCTCCTTCCATGTATTAAAGACCCAATAAGACTGTATAAAAATGATCCCAGCTATCGCTATGGTCCCTAATATGAGTAAATTTCTAATGGATAGACTATGCATTGATTAACACGGATTAGTCGCGTTAGACAAATTTATTGCCCTCATCTCTCATATGAAAGCTGATAACTCGACATAACACATCATTAACAGCAGTCATTTATTCAATTGTTCTCCATAGATAAGTTATTTTTGCTTCAGTGATCAGATTAATCATATCATACAGCTTCATATTCTTCTCTTTGACAACTCTTGTGGCTCAAGTCACTAATCCATTTGAAGTCTATAGAGATGGAGAGACTCCGCCACCTAAAACCACGATATCTGATGGCTTGGCTGTACTTGACTCGACTAATCCTTATGAAATAACTAATGAGAGTACATCGAATATAGGAAATGATTCTGATCCACTATCGAATCAAGACACGAGCCTACTTGAACAACCTGTTGGAGCCAGTGGAGATCTTGACGTAATAGGCGCAAATAATCCCTTTGAGTTAGGTCGACCTTCTAATACTGCTGACATACAAGCCTATGAAGGATCAGCCGCAACTTCAGAAACTGAAGCTGGAACCACTATCATTCCTACCACAAACCCTAAAAAACGAAGTTCCAATAACGGTTTTATCTTTTGGTTTCTACTCTTATCAGTCCTGTTACTCACAGCAGGGATCACCAGTAATAGGAAGAGCTTTAAGAATCTATATCGCTTGATTTCTAACCAGAATTACCTCAAGCTTCAAAACCGGGAGCAAAAAGGAGGTAAGAATGTATTCTATACATTGTTATATGGATCTTTTGTCCTTAATATTTCAATATTCTGTTATCTCGGCTATAGCTATCTTACTGGAATCAGCCAAATAAGCACCTTACTCAAGATTATTGTTATCGTAACCATTGTCTATGGACTAAGACATTTTTTAATGAATTTTCTTAAATATTTTGTCGATAGCAAATATTTAGTGACTGATTATGACTTCATGATTACGGTCATAAATGTGATATTAGGCCTGATATTACTGCCTATTGTGCTCTTTACAGGTTTTTCAGGTTTCACATATATAGGATTAGTGATCGGCTCAATTGTCATTGTGTTATTGTATTTCACTCGACAAATGAAAGGGGTCATGGCTGCTATGGATAGCAACGAAACAGGTCTTTTTCATTTTTTTATTTATCTTTGCACCTTCGAATTAGGCCCTATCTTGATAGCTATGAGGTTATTAAAAGACTATTCGGGAATAATGTGAGATTTATTTGTTACTCAATTTTTTAACGGAGATTATGTCGAGTAAACCAGTAGAGGCTAAGGAAGACTACTTACCAATTAGAACTATTCTTATATCTCAACCTGAACCAGAGAGATCACCTTACTTCGAATTGGCGAAGAAATGGAACCTTCAGATAGATTGGAGACCCTTTATTCACGTGGAAGCGGTGTCCGAGAAGGAATTTAGAAAAAATAGGATTCGGCCTGATGAATTCAGCTGCATCATATTTACCAGTAAAAATGCCATTGAGAATTTCTTCCGCCTTTGTGAAGATATGAGGGTCAAAATGTCTCAATCCACTAAGTATTTCTGCTTAACTAAAGCAATCGCCGACTACCTACAGAAATTTATCATATACAGAAAAAGAAAAGTATTCGTCGGTCAGAGAAAAATAACTGATCTATCTTCAGCTCTTCAGAAGCACAGACAAGCAGAATCATTCTTACTTCCCTGCTCTAATTTAGGTGCACAAGAAGTCGTATCGTATTTAGAAGAGAATGATTATAACTTCAAGAGCGTTATGATGTACAGGACTGTATCTAGTGATTTATCTGATTTGTCTAATGTGACATATGATGTTTTAGTATTTTTTAGCCCATTAGGAATTACTTCTCTATATGAGAATTTTCCAGACTTTCAGCAGAAGAATACAAGAATGGCAATATATGGCAAGACCACTAGTAAAGCTGTATTGGATCGAGGGTTACACATTAATATAAAAGCTCCTTCCCCTGAAACACCTTCTATGACAATGGCACTTGAAAAATATCTAAAAGAGTCAAATAAGTAAGATTTTACCTTCATCATTCGTTTATTGTGGAGTGTGCATATAGTACTGCTATTTATTCTGCTTATAATGACATCGAATGATGATATCTGATCTTGAAGATTCACTGGAAGAAATACTTAAAAGACCTTTGCCAGGATCTGCTTCATATAGCAAGATGATTCCCTATCCTTCTCATGATGCTTATTCTAAGGTGCCAGAAGATCATAAGGAGGCGGCAGTTCTATTAGTGTTATTTCAGCGAGATTCGGAATGGTATCTTATCTATATGAAACGAACTACTCGTACTGCAGAAGACAAGCATTCAGGTCAAATCAGCTTCCCAGGCGGGAAATATGAACCATTCGATAGAAACTATGAGCAATGTGCCATCAGAGAAGCGGTAGAAGAATTAGGTATTTCACAAGATAGTATCCAGATTAAAGGAGCTTTGTCGCCAATTTATGTATTTGTAAGTCGTTTTGTGGTGTACCCTTATGTGGCTGTATTAAGTAGCTTGCCTGAATACGAGATACAAGTGAGTGAAGTAGACCAAGTGTATGAAGTACCGCTAAGCTATATACTTGACGAGAATAATATAGCAAAGAAAGATCTAACGATCAGGAATCAGACACTAAAAGATGTCCCTTATATAGATATTGAAGGGGAGAATTTGTGGGGAGCTACTGCTATGATAACGAGTGAATTCGTCAGTGTGATTCAAAGTGCCACTCAGTATGAAAAATAATCATAAAAAAATTTTGCTTCTGATATTAGCGATGAGTTTAATTGTGTTCGGCTACTCGCAGTCACAGTCTGAGTGGGAATTAAAATCAGATGAAGACGATATTTATGCTTACACAAGAAACATCGAAAACACTAAAATATTAGAGTATCGAATCGAAGCTAAAATAGAAGGATCTGTGCCTGCCGCTGTTAATCTGATGAGAAACTTAGATCTTTATGAAAAGCTCTTTCCTGATACTAAAGATCACAAAATCATTCATCAAGAATCAGAAAATGAGTTCCATATGTATCTCACTATTGATACTCCCTTTCCAGCGAAAGATAGAGATGGTACCTATCACAATATCATCACGATAAATCCTGAATATTCTAAAGCAAGAATTGAAATAAAAATATCAGATAAGGGAGATCATATTAAAACGAATAAAATCAGATTGAAAGACTGCTATGGCTTTTGGGAATTTACAAAAATTAGTAACAATAAGATTGGTATCGTACATCAGTTTTATGCTGACCCAGAAGGAGTAGTACCCAAATGGCTGATCAATAAAATGATTGTCAATAATCCAATCAAATCTTTACAAAACATGAAAAAACTAATCTTAAAGTATGGCTCTAAAAATCCGGCACAATTAAAAATAGATTAGTGCTCTATATATCGCTGGCAGCGCAGCACAGCAATTGTTTTCTCTATAAATCATTTCACTATTTTACCATTATCATCATAATTTCAATCTCATGAATTTCACTAAAGTCACATCAAGCCTTCTAATAGCAGGAATGGCTATGATCTCTTGTCAGTCTATTAATCCACCTACAGATCAGGATTTAAGTGAACTACCACTTGATCAGATAAAATTACCAAATGGTTATGAAATTTCTATTTATGCAGATAATATCGTGAACGCTAGATCCATGACGCTCAGCCCTTCAGGTACTCTATATGTCGGTACCAGATCTGAAGGTAAAGTATATGCTCTTAAGGATTTAGATAATGATTATAAGATAGATACAGTCTTTACATTGATGGAAGATGCTAATTTACCAAATGGTGTGGCATTTAACGATGGAGACTTGTATGTGGCAGAAGTGGATAGAATCCTAAGATTCGATGATATAGAAAGCAAGCTCGATAATCCAGGCGAACCAACAGTTATCAATAATGAATATCCCGGAATTAAGCACCATGGATGGAAGTACATTGCTTTTGGTCCTGATGATAAGTTATATATACCAGTAGGAGCTCCATGTAATATTTGTGAGTCAGAAGAAGACATCTTCAATAGCATCACCCGTATAAATAAGGATGGTAGTAATCTTGAAATTATTCAAAAAGGCGTACGAAATACAGTTGGCTTTACTTGGCATCCAATAACTAACGATCTATGGTTTACAGATAATGGCAGAGATAATATGGGTGACGATAAGCCTAGCTGTGAACTGAATACTGCTACCAGTGATGGTTTACATTTTGGATACCCTTATTGTCATCAAGGAGATCTACTCGACCCAGAATTCGGTAAAGAAAAAAATTGCTCTGATTATGAAGCACCCATCGAGAAATTAAACCCACATTCAGCTCCATTAGGTCTTGAATTCGTCAATACCACCATGTTTCCAAATAATCTATCTAACACCGTCATTATTGCTGAACATGGTTCATGGAATAGATCAGCTAAAATAGGATATCGGCTTAGCCAGATCAGCATAGACGAAAATGGGAAATCCAAAGGGTATGAAAATTTTGCAAGTGGCTGGCTGAATGAAGATACAGATGAGGCTTGGGGAAGACCAGTCGATGTAGAATGGCTGAATGATGGTTCCTTATTAGTTTCAGATGACTTTGCTGATGTCATCTATCGAATCGTGTATAAAGGTTAATTCAGCATCTATCATGGATTACCGCCAGTGTATATTCCACAATACTTAAATAACAGTTAGATGGGATACCATGGCATGGTAGGTCTATCATGAAATTGCTAACGATCTACCGCCACATTTATCTTCTTCTCAAAAAGTAAAAATAATCAGCCGAATCATTAATATCAATAATTGGAAATGGTGATCCAAATTTTGTCATTGAAATGAACACTGAAGCGGATTGGCGTATTGACAAGAAAGAGGCTATTCTTCGATTGAGTCTGTCTTATCTGAGCATCTTCTCATACAAGGATAACTATTACAGCTCATAGAATTAAAGAATGATGCAGATCTAATAAAGCTAATCATACCAGGTTGTGATTTCAAGTATAAGTATCTACTTGACGGAATGATCCATCATGATCTTTATCATATCGGTCAGATAGCATATATTTTGAGCGAAGATTATAATTAGTGCGGACTATGCTTGGCTAAGAAAAAAGACTAACGAAATATTACAATCATTGAGACCATTCATCATCTCATTTTCAGGATAGAAATCATACGTATAAATCATTTTCTCTGATCATAGGTGATAGAGTTTCAACTTACATCGTTCACCTGCCCTCTTCTAAGGAGTCATGCTAAGCTGAGATGCGTAGCCAATGTTCTTAGTCGTATTAAGCATTTAGTTACTTATAAAAGTTGAATTAAACTTTTAAAATAGAGCTGTGATAATGTAATGATCATAATGCAACAGCTCCCCTTGAGTGCTTGTAAATCTTTGTAGCAGTAGAGATACAGAGGATGATTACTGAAACATCAATTTAACCTAATAACCTGAGTTCGACTAAAAAGAAATCTAAATCAATGACTGACCATAGTTAGGAAATCAAACCCCTCTGCGGAGTCTCGACAACTCGCGAGAGTCTTCGCACATTTATTTTGCCCACCCGATTTGTATAATTCAGTTCTTATCTTCTAAGCAAGATTTACTTGCTAAGATCTCGCTCGAGACGTGAACAGTCCGTCATGCTTGGTCTCAGGAGGAAATGCCTTTTTTTTTAAAATAAAATATGGGTAATCCGAATGCAATATTTTAAGCTAGTGAAAATCAAAAAGTTGATAAATCGAACTCCGGTTAATAGAATTATTTTATTTACTTAAGCCCTTTTAAAGAAGCATGCTTTACTCGATGCTCAGCTATTGTTACTATCGTATTTAAGCACCCTTAACCCACATTGCGCAAACGACCTAAATGAGTTGCCTCTAAAAGTTAAAGTTGGCACTAAATTGCTGTTATTTTGAGGCCTTTTGAATGGAGATGTTTCTTAAGTTCCTGTTTTCATTGACGCCAAAATTTCTGAAACTGGTTTTGTAGTACACAGGGGGGTTGTATAGCTCGTAGTACATTTATTAGCTTTGCATGGTGTATTTCAAATCAAGTGGCAGGACAAATCCTAAGACCAAAGAGTACGAAGGATATTATCGAATAGTTGAAAGCTATCGCAATAATACGGGTCGAGTATGTC
>Ga0209187_1000773_pt1 | contig 47596 bp, 41 predicted proteins | sample BantaG_FD_187430 | JGI IMG/M metagenome (GOLD analysis project Ga0209187, IMG submission 187430) | Marine algal microbial communities from Bantry Bay, Ireland - BantryBay_4 metaG (SPAdes) (version 2) | ecosystem: Host-associated > Algae > Red algae > Unclassified | place: Bantry Bay, Ireland...
ATAATCAACCTGCACTCTTAGAGAATATTCTTATCTTAAAGTCTAAATAACAACATAGCGTTACCCCATACAAAGGTCCAACTGAAATGTATGTGTATTAAAAATCCACATACATTCCTTTGTGTTCTCATCAATTAAAAAAAAGAAAAATGATTGAACCAGAAATTTTAAAGCTAATCATACCTCTAATTGGAGTTTTAATTGGTTGGTTTTTAAATAGTGTTACTGGTTTTAGGAAAGAAAGAAGTGAAACAAATCAAAAATTAGGAAGAGCAATTTCGAATTTAATTGAAGTTAATATTGAAATCAAGAGCCTCCTAAACTCTTTTGAATTGTTCAAAAACACAAGCGAATCAATTGTAAATTATGAACAGTCAAGACAAACAGTTAATAGAAGATATTCGGTAAGAAAAGATTCTTTTGAAGAAGTATTAAAAAGCATTGAAGATATTTCAGGTCTTTATCCAATTGAAGGAATGAAACTGAAATCCATAATAACTAATTACATCTTCTCTAAAAAAATGAGTTTAAAAGAAACTGCAAAACTTGGAAAAGATGCATACATTCATTTACTATCAATTTATGAAGTTGCTTTAGAAATCGAGCAAAAACAGTTGGAAAAATTAATAATTAAATTAGCATACAAACATTCGTTTTCCCAATGGTGGAAAGTTAGAAAATACTTAACTAAAGGAAATAAGAATTCTAATCAATTTGCAGACAGTAAGTTGCAAAAAGGATTGGAAGATATAGCAAGAAGAGCAAATACAGAGACAAAGAAAAGTGCTGAAGAAAATCTTGACTTGGAAAAAAATCCTAAGAAAGAAAAATTGAAAAATACAGAGAATAAATAAAAACTGATGAGAATCGAGTAGACGGTCCCACCAGCGATAATTGATGGGATGCGCCTCTCACACCACCGTACCCATTCGACTACGCTCAGGGCAGGCAGTACGGGTCTCCCCGCATGGCGGGGCAGGCTGTATACGGCGGTTCGGATACCCATAACCATTGGCGCTCTTTACACCACTAATGGGTAGTTCTTAATTTAAGATATGGCTATCGGTAGATTCCATATCGAATTTCAGAACGGATTACCGTGCAGTCCTTCCTTGGTTGTGAGTGTTCGAGGGTATGGTATTAGCAAGCCTCGCTCACCCGTTCCGGTTCTCTCCTTTGAATGTCTATCAGACATTCATCAAGTAAACTTGAATCAGTCCTTCACTCCAAGTACTATGACCTCGGCTGACTTCCTTCTCTATCTTTATAGAGTTAGGATCTCCACAGAGCCTGCCCCGACTTCAGCGGGGTAAGAGAATATTCCTTCATCCGATACCTGCGCCATCTACCAAGTAAAGCTTATTGGTCAAGGGCTTTACAATGATCCCGCAGAGCGGGACAGGTAGTGCTTGCTTACCCGCTCTATATGGCCTCTGTATTTAGCATAGCTTGCCGAGAGGCAAACAGCGAGTTCGTCAGTACACAGTTTTGTTACCGCTTCGCTCTTCTCTTCGACAGAGATATTAATATATCTCTGGTTTCACTCAGAACCTTCTCTACGTTCACCCTTCCTTCAGTCCTACAATTACTCGTAGCAATCTTGCGACTTACTAACAGGCTTCACCAACTTGCCTGTAAGAGCCTGCACTGAGCGATGTCGAATGTGGACTTACACCCTCTGGAATAAATTCACTATCTTTCGATAGTGATACCTATGCTGGGCACACACACACTGTATATGACATCATATCGCTCTTTATTTGTATGTCACTACGAGTCAAATTTTGCAAGTCAGTAAGATTTACTGCTCGCTATAATCTGCAGCTCGTTTGAGCGATACGAAGCATATACTTAATCCGTTACCTATAATTTGTTAAATGGAAATAAGAGAATTCATAGAAAGTATCACAATTGAAGAAAGAGTAAGGCAAAAAGAAAAACAACTTCAAGAGAATGAAAAAATGTTTAAGGTATTTAAGAATGCCTACGAAAAGAAATGTTGTTCACTATGTGGCATGAAGTTGGATTCTTTCAGCGAAGATGAACCTTGCTTTCATTGGTTTACAAAACCAACGAATATTAAAAAGAAGCATTTCAAAGAGTATTTAAAGGAAGAAATTGGGTTCGATAATTTAGAGGCATATTTTAGATGGATATCTTCAGTTGAACATGGCTTTAAAAATATAAACGATCTATCTGATGAAGTGTCTGCATCGAAACTTCGAGAAATAACTATAAAATTTAAGAATATAGAATGGAGTCTAAATTATGGCCAAACAGATTTAGATGGCCATAAGGATTCTCGAAATGCGAATTTTCCTCATTTCCACTTACAAATGACCGTAGACAAGAGACATTTCATTCGCTTTAATGATTTTCATATTCCTTTTTCTAAAGTGGACTTATTTAATCTCAAATTGAAAAAAGAAGCCCCTGATTTAGTTGAATTTGTTCATACCCATGGAAATGGGATGTCAATTCTTGAGAACTCTGATAATCTTAAAAAATTAGATGAGTATATGGAAGTTGCTCCCAACGAAGAAGAGGCTCCTATTCATACAAGTTCAATTATTTCTATGCCTGAGGGAAAAACAATGTCTGGAGACGTTCTGGCGGACTTAATGGAAAAAAGCAAGAATTTAAAAATTCCATTCAGAAAACTTATTGAAGAATATTATAGCGATGCGAAGATAATAACAGAATTTAAACCGGGTCAAGGTGTCCCAGAAATGAAGAAACGAAATAAGCGGAAGTAACTATAGGTAACAATAAATACCACAGCATATCCTCCTTCGTCGGAGACGCTGGGTATCATTATCCGTTGTACAAACCCTTCACAGCTTTTCACTTATTTTCAGTACAATTTTCTTGGACAAACGGTATGTCATACATCATCTTTGAGTTATCAGATAATTTAAAATTAAATGTATTATGAATCCGAGTCTTAATGATCAATTAAAATCTTATAGTGACTATTTGATAATGAAAAACTTCAGTGTAGCTACCCATAAGATGTATCTGCGTACACTCAAGCGTTACTCACGCTTCCATGACTCTAAATTTAAAGGTCAAATAATCAGTCAAGATACGGCAAGAGAGTTTGTGATATACAGACACAAGCAAGGCAGGTCATGGTCTACCATCAATTGTGATTACAGCTCCTTACGTAAATACTTCAGAGAAGTCATACATGCAGAATGGAGGCTTAAGATACTGAGCTCCTCCAAAAGTATCAACTAACATAAAACTGCTAACGATGTGATAATAGCCACCGCTTTATCACAACTCCTGTGCATATTGCTAAGGTAATCGGAGCTAATCCTACTTCTATTACTGATATATACTTATCCGTTAGTCAATCGTCACCTTAATATTACATGTAGCTACATAATCAACCTGCACTCTTAGAGAATTTCACTATCTTAAAATCTAAATAGCAACATAGCATTACCCCGTACCATGTTCGTTTACGGCCGTTTTAAAATGATTCCCATGCATACATCAGTAGTTCTGTATAATGCTGACTACAGAGCTAAAAAATTAGCACCATATGTGTATATGTCTGAAAATGTTAGGTGAAAAAAAGAAAATTCATTTTATAAAATCTTCAGTCTTTGATGTTACATGTTGTATTCGTAATTTTCATAACTTCACTTTCATCAAATTTGTGAATAATAATTGATGAACAAATTTGCATAATTGGGTGTTGAAATTTTGATGGTTTCAACTATTAGTAATTTATAAAATACGGGTATCATGAGTAATTTAAAAGAGTCAGTAAAAACTTATCCAAAAACTTTTTCGCATATAGGCATTACTGTTCCTAATATTAAAGAAGCCGTTAAGTTCTACACGGAAGTTTTAGGATTCTATGTAATCATGGAACCTTCAACAGTAAAAGAAGAGAAAGAAACAGCCATTGGGCAGATGTGTATTGATGTTTTTGGAGAAGGCTGGGGGACTTTTAAAATTGCTCACCTTTCTACCGGCGACAAGATTGGTTTTGAGCTTTTTGAATTCAAAGAAAGTGAGGAATTAAAACCCACTTTCGAACCCTTCCGTTCTGGATTATTTCACTTTTCGATTCAAGACCCCGATGTTGAAGGACTTGTCAAGAAGATTGTTGATGCCGGAGGTAAACAAAGAATGCCAATTAGAGAATATTATCCTGGAGAAAAACCGTATCGCATGTGTTACGTTGAAGACCCTTTTGGAACCGTGTTTGAAATCTATTCTCACTCCTATGAGCTACATTATGCGCAAGGCGCATACAAGTGATGTCTAATCATGCTATGATCTAATGGGAATACGATCAGATAAATCAGATGAAATATTAATAGACTCTATATCTTATTTTGGCACAGAAATGAGAATACCTATGGGTGAAAAATGGTCAAGAAGTGATTAGACGCAACATAAAAACATCAGTAGTTTTGTAAGGTAACATGAATATGGGAAAATCAATAACAAAATATTTACTGCAAGTAATCTTAATTGTATTTAGTGTCGTCCTTGGGTTATACCTAAGCGAGAGAATAGAAGATAGAAAAAACGAAAAGGACGCCGCGAAGTTATTATCAAAAATAAATTCAGAGCTAAATCGAAATAAAAAGATGTTGGATCATTGGGTATCTTATCATGGAGAAATACTTAATGCAATGGACAGTCTTACTAATGATGAAAACTTTATTAAGAATTTCATCGATGATGAATCAGCGATTTACGAGGCATTCAGCAGAGGAACTATTATGAGTGACATGCCTTCTAATGATGCATTGGACATTGCTAAGTCGCATCCTTTAATTGTAAATATTGATTATGACATATTGCTCTCTCTATCGAAGGTCTTTAATCAACAGAAGATCACCTACGAACCTATTCCAAAGCTTATAGACTTACTGTTATCTTCTGAATTTAATGCTTCGGAGACTGCTAAGCCAAATTTGAAATTGTTCATAAATAAGTTGAATGATGTCTATAGCAGAGAATTGCAACTGATTGACTACTATAACGAAGCCGATGAAATTCTAAAATTCCAAAATTGAGAGAAACAAATTCATCGACTGTCTAATAATATGTAGTTACTAAGTGCTGCAAATAATAGATTAAATAAAAACGATATAGGGGTGTTCAGATATACTATAACTCCCTATAATTCAATAACTTATATTAAAATTTATTATTTTCTATACCCGATAACTGACTGAATTTGTAATATTGTGGGGTAACGCATCTACCCAATTCGTCATAATTTTTGGTCAAAAATTTTGCCAAATTGCTTCCCCTCTATTTCTTTTACCCAGAACTTACGTTCTGGGCTATTAAGGTGTAGCACCTACGGCGCCATTCGCTTACTTCTGAACATCTCGATATAGCATGTAATCTTATGACGATCCATTCTTTAGCTTTTAGGAATGACCAATTTCTTACAAGAATGATTGCACATCTTTCTTAGTAGCACTAATAGACTTGAGAATCCGATCATGCTCACTTTCCAGATGCTCGATAGTCCCTTTTTCTTCTTCGAGTAACTTATCAAATTTCATAAAGTTGTCTTCGATCTTCTCCTTGATACGTGTCGTGTAGTTATTTAATTTTTCGGTGACTTCTCGTTTTATTCTTTCTCTTCCAGCTGAGACTTCCTTTTCGTATTGCTTGATTAGTTTAGATTTATTAAGTGTAAGAGTCACACCAGCGAATATAAATCCTATGGTCGTCAGAATACCCCCTGTGATATCAAAAACTAAAGTATTGGTCAATGTCGTCAATATAATTCCTACAACGGCGATACCACCACCGGCTGCCAGATTACTCCCTACATTACTGCCTGCTGATAATAGGTTTCGATCATAGAAATTCTCTGTTCGCTTAAGAAATCCTTCGAATGCTTTCTGTAGATCCCTCAGAACATTTGCTCTACGTTCTGCGATGTCTGAGAATATCTCGTGATTTTCTTTGAGTATCGTTTCACTGTTTTTGATCTTTGCATCTATGAGCTTACCCATATCTTGGATGCTGTCTGCGATATCGATTACGCCATCCTGTAGCTTATCTTTGAACTCTTTATTGATATCATTCTCTAGATCCTTTGTGACATTCTCTAACCAGTCTTTAGGAGACTGACCTCCACCGAATGTAGAGCTAAAAGAACGCTTCACCATACTGAAGAATCCGACGCCAGAATTAAGTTCTTCTTTCTTCTTATTGGTTATGCGATCATAGCTTGCGATTAAGTTCTCTACAAGGACATTGACCTGCCTTTTTGTTTTGCCTTCTTGATGATCGAGTGTGTCTCTGATGTCCGCTCGGAATCGCTCATCAGCCTCGTATTGCTCTTTTCTAATTATGACACCTTTGAATATTTTGTCATTGATCGTGAGTGCAGTTTCTGCATTGTTAATCAACTTAAGATAAGGTGCTTTTCCACCTGTGATATTCTCGTAGATATATTCTCTAACTTTTTTGAATCCACTTTCTTCTTTTTCACCATTAATTTCTTGCAGTGCTGATACGGCGAATACGTTAGGCCCAGGAATGCCTTTTTTCATAGCTTGATCTTTCACTCCATTTAGATTGGTTGTTAGATCATCGCCTTTCATCAGGTCTTTCTGTTGCAGGATAAATATGATCTTCTTACGCCATTCTTCTTTTATATAATCAAAGAATTCCCATGATGACTGTCTGTAAGGATTCTTAGATTCGAAAACAAATACGATCAAGTCAGATGCTGGAATAAACTTCTCTGTAATCTCCTGATGATGATCTATAATTGTATTGGTTCCGGGAGTATCTACTATGGCTATTTCCTTTAGTATCTCGACAGGTTGTGTTATACGCTTTAGGTAAGGACTGATATCTACAATCGATTCTTTCTCGCCATAGACAATCTGTTGTATCGTATCTGTCATGGGGGATGCAGCAACTTTACAGATCTCTTTCTTAGTGTCGAGCAATGCATTGATAAAGCTACTCTTACCAGCCTTCACTTCACCGACTATGACAAACATGTATGGATCATCGATTCTATCTCTGATATCTGCTACTGTCTGCTTTAGCTCATCATGTGATATTAACTGGGTGATGTCATACAATGCATTGACGGCAGACTCTAAGCTACTTCGGTGATGCTTGACATTTTTTTCTATTAGTGATTGACTCATCATTATCCTATTAGGTACACAATATTAGACTTTAAAATTAGCTAAAAGTCAGCTTGAGATTCTTTAAATATGTAATCGATTCTGGCCCTAAGTTAAAGAATAAGTCCATTATGCTTAGATCAGGCAAGAATGGAAACTTACTGCTGAAGACCTGCTCATACCCACTTTCCTCCACGAAGCATACCTTAGAGTATTGAGCTATATCGATATTCGAATCATTTTCTTGATGAAATGATGCTGTGTGTTCCATCATTTCTATACCCAAAATATTGCAGCATATCAGATCGATAGCACCATATAGCTCTAATAATCCTTGAGGTTTGGTACTGAGCACATCTTCTATTTTGTCATAGTAAAACTCGAAATAAGGGGATGTGGCATAAGCTGATCTGATCGTCTTAAGGTGATTCCGATGCCAGGCTTCGTGATAGGAAATTTGGACTTTTGATATGGGAAGCCTTGTCTTTCCTTTCATAAGTGGCACAGATAAGGTGACTGGACCATTAGCGGAAGATATAACTGCTCTATTTCTAATCGTTCTTTTCTGATAATTCTCATGCACTTGTAGGACACAATCATACTGCTTACGCATAGCGAAGTAGGAGATAGGTGCAAAATATCCTACAGGCAGAATGATGGTATGATTTGATTTGTCCAATTATATATACTTTCAGATCAGAAACATGCAACTATGGAGTAGATCACTCATATAACTATTATAAAAATGAAATATATAGAGAAATATCTATCTCAAAGATGTGATTATACTTTAGATATTCCCAACGAAGATTTTACTCCAGAGATTATTGTTGTGATACCAGCATATAATGAGACCATTGATTCCATTAAGAAGGTTATGGCTTCTCTTGTAGATCAGAAACTACCTAATTGCTCTTATGCTATAATGATATTAGTTAATACTCATCTCAAAGATAACCATACCCTTAGATCCGAGTCCCAATTACTCTATAATGAGCTTGAGGCGATATCTAAAGTTATAAGTACATCAGAGGTAAGAATGTACCCTTACATTCATGATTTCTCAGTTAAGAAATCGGGCGTAGGTCATAGTCGTAAGATGCTTATGGATCTTGCTTTCAGATGGTTCCGAGAGCTACATATAGAGGGAGTCTTAGTTAATCTCGATGCAGATACATTAGTGGCAGATAACTATATCGCAAGCATACATGATCACTTTAATCAACATCCAAGGGCAGAGGCAGCATCCATTAGATTTGAGCACACAATCCCTACTGCTGCACATCCTATTATTGATTACGAGTTACATCTGAGATACTTTATCAATATGCAGCGGCTGATTAATCTGCCGTTTGCCTATCAGACTGTCGGCTCTGCAATGGCAGTCAGAAGTAATGCATATGCTAAGTATGGAGGTATGAATAAACGACAAGCAGGTGAGGACTTCTATTTCCTGCAGAAATACGCTAAAGCGCTCACTCTGACAGAACTCAATGAGACTATGGTTATTCCATCACCAAGATCTTCGGAAAGAGTACCATTCGGGACAGGAAAGGCTGTATTAGCCGCTCAGAGCGACTTATATAGTCCTAAGAGCTACAATTACAGATCATTCTCAGAAATAGGCAAATGGACGAATGAAACACTTAAAGTTTTACTTAACAAAAACTCAGAAAGTACAGTATTACCCATTCCTTCATGTAATGCTTTAAGTCAGTTCTTAGTTAATGATGGTTATGAAATTTACAAGTTATCGCTCATAGAAAATACTGACAATCAATTAGTTAGATACAAGTCATTCTTCGGCTGGTTTAATGCATTCCGACTCATGAAGTGTTTGCATTACATGCGAGATCATGGCTATCATGATGAGCCAATTGATATTTGTAGCAGATATTTATTTGAGAGACTAAAATTGCCTCATTCTGAGCTTAGAAAGGATAATCTGGTAACAATTAGAGAGTATGATCGAAATTGTGATTACGAGCCGACTCTTATATAATGTCGAGAATCAATGCAGAGCAGCCCTTATTTCTAATCCATTAAGCACAACAGCTTCTTGTTCTATCCACCAGGCTAATCGATCATATACGATCTTCTCATCGAAATACTCTAAAGCCATCTTCACGTAGATATGTCCATGCTTGGCTTCTGATATCCAGAGCATTTTGTAGAACTTATGCATATCTAGATCTGTCTGCGCATCAGCCACCATTTTAAATCGTTCGGCACCACGAGTTTCCACTAGTGAGGCCAGCAGCAATCTATCCATGAATCGTTCTTCTCTACCTGAGTGACAGAGCTTAAGCAATGCTTTGAGATAGGGATCTTCTCCTATGGAATGGACTAACGGAATTCCTTTCTCAGACATTAGTTTATAGACCATCTGGAAATGCTCTAATTCTTCGATGCCTGTCTCTATAAGATCAGGTATAATGGCTTCTCTATCTGGATACTTAGCGACAAAGCTCATGGCCATTGCTGAGGCTTTGCGCTCACAATCTGCATGATCTTGCAAGAATGCATCAAAATCAGACATAACAGCATCTATCCATTCCTGCTTGCTATCGCAAGCTAAGTCAAGGGTTAACTTCATTTATATTATATATCTCTGAGTCTAAGAGCTTAGATTAAAAAAGACATACAATAATACAAGTAAGACGACTGTGATGACGCTGACGATTAGAAAAAATTTCTTTTCTTGCTTTTGAGCAGCCGCCTTCGCTTTCTGTTTTTTTCTGGACTTTGCCATTTGTTTTAATTCTTTGTTAGTAAATCTGACCTAAGATAAGAAGTATCTGTATAACCCAAAATCTAAATTACCAATTTCGCTTCTTATGCTCATAATATTCCACCACAGCTTCATCGACGATGATATCTCTTGGAAGGATCTTCTTTTTTAATATAATCCCATCTAAAGTCCGACATCGACTCAGAGCTACATAAGTCTGACCATAATCGAATGCACCGCGACCTAAGTCTATGATGATGTTATCAAAGGTCTTGCCCTGAGACTTATGGATTGTTATTGCCCAAGCCAATCGGAGCGGATATTGTGTAAATGTTCCTATGACATTAGTTTTAAATCGATTAGGGTCTTTCTCGTCTAATTGATATCTAAGCATTTCCCATTCTTCACGCTCCACATCTATGTGGATGATATCTCCATCTTTAGGTAGAGCTACGGTAATCTTATCTGACTCTAAATGTGCAACAGATGCAAGCGTACCATTGACAAATCGTCCTTTCGGGTCATTACGTAGAAACATCACTTGGGCATCTACCTTTAGCCATAAATGACTTTCTGCAGGGCATACTTTAGCATTAAATTGTCCCTTAAGAGTGGCTCGATATTCATATATCGGATTAGGATTGACTTTGAGAGCTTCATTATTAATTCGATCCACAGTGGCGTTAGTAGCACAAAGTGTAATCGAAAGATTATCTGGTTCTGTAGCTTCGGTATATCTTTCATTGACTTCTTCCATGATATCATAATCGATCTGACGTGTACGGATATTGTCCAGTAAATTAATGAATCGACGTTCACTCTGACGATAGACCGTAGTGAGCTCTATCATCCTTAAATTGAGTTCTTGGAATACATGTGCTGAGAAGAAGTAAGGATTGCCATACTTTTCTTTAATGACTTGTTTTTCGAAATTATTAGAAACAACAGGCGGCAACTGGAATAGATCACCAAACACAACTAACTGAACACCCCCAAAAGGCTCAGGAGACTCTTTGTTAGCTCGCAAGAACATATCGATGCAGTCTATCATATCCGCTCTGACCATTGATATCTCATCTATGATGAGCAGCTTAACTTTTTTGTAAAATCTATGATTCTTTCTTTTATAGATCTCTGCAGGATCTATCATCTTAGGCGGAAACTTAAAGAATGAGTGTATCGTCTGCCCCCCTACATTGAGAGCTGCGACACCAGTGGGAGCTAATACGACAGCATTTTTCTTAGTTGTTCTTTTTAGTATACTCAGCAATGTCGACTTACCGGTTCCTGCTCGACCTGTTATAAATAAATGCTCATGATGCTTCTCGATCAGATCCAAAATGGCATTGAATTCATCATTGATTTTATATGGTGTTTTTTCTATCAAATGGTGTTTTTGCAACTGATAATTTTGATTCTAAAATCTCTCATCTGATCTCCAATTTCTGAGGTTTCAGAAACAACGAATAATGAGCATTTACATATTCAAATAGATATTAAATTAACACTTAATAAGCTCTTAAAACAGATATAAATGAGAATAAGTTGATATGTCAATAAAGTGTCTTTTAGTTGAATGAATTGGTAACCACTAAATTACGTATTACGAAGAAAATTAAACCATGACATGTATATAATGTAGCAAGAATTATATTACTAATAAGTACATGTAAATTGGTAAACGAAGAACAATTATTAGTCAAGATAATATTAATCTATGTTATGATCTTATGAGTTGACTATAAAGGAGTAATTTTATCAACGGTAAAATTATAATATGATCATTAGAGTTGTGTATATATTTCTCATTGCTTTAGGCACTACTTCAGGTCTGCACGGACAATCTAATCTTATAAAATTAGTAAGTATTGAGCATGAAAATGTGGAAGTAAGGATTGATTTTTTTAATGATTTTAATACTATAGAATTAATAGAAGGTGACAAGATTATTTATGAATTCCAACTAAATCAGGAGTATATTCTATTTGAAAACCTAAAAGCTTCTACCATTTATAATATCATACTTAAAGATGCTGTAGGTGTAGAAAAAGTGAGGTTTCCAATTGTAACAAAATCCAACTCAAGCGGAGAATTCAGAATCTATTTCAATAATGATACTGATGAATCTTACTCTGATGGACCATTATCAGATGGAGAAGATTCTAATGCTATTATAAATGCAATAATAGAGTTGATAGATAATACACAATCTACAATAGATATGTGCAGTTACAATACGAACAGTGAGCCTGTTATAGATGCCCTCAGGCGAGCACATAATAGAGGGGTCAGAATTAGGTTTGTTACAGATATAGATCAGAACAATTTTGGCTTAGAGAATAATATTCCTTTTCCGATTCTGCAAGGATCATTGGGACAAGGGATAATGCATAATAAGTTTATCATTAGTGATGCAGAGAGTGGTGATCTGGCCTGGGTACAGACTGGCTCGACTAACTATACAAATTTTCAGATAGCTGACGATCCTAACCATATTATCATGATCCAAGATAAGTCTTTGGCGCAGGTCTACAAGGTCGAGTTCGAGGAGATGTGGGGTAGTGCCAATGATATGCCTAATGCAAGTAATGCCAGATTTGGAGATCAGAAAACTGACAATACACCTCATGTATTGGATATCAATGGCATTAGTATGGAGTCGTATTTTTCTCCATCAGATAATACTGCAGATTATATTATAGATCGGATAGACGATGCCGAGCATGAGATTAATGTATCTATGCTAATATTCACAAGATGGGAATTGCGTGATGCCTTAGCAGATGCAGCGAGAAGGGGAGTGCTTGTAAAAGTAATGATAGAAAAAGAAGAAGAATCGGAAGAAACTATAGAGACTATTACCTCAGCAGGTGCTTTTGTATACTTAGATAAGGAGGAAACACAGCTACATCATAAGTACGCAATAATAGATGAAGGCTATAATGATTCTGAAAATATCACAGTGACAGGAAGTAAGAACTGGACTTTTTTCGGTGATACATTTAATGATGAAAACACCCTTATTATAAATGATCCAGATATTGCAAATATATTCCGTCAGGAATTTCAAGCAAGGTGGAACGGAATAGCAACATCTACTAAAGAATCAGATTCTTCGGATGGCCTTAAAGTCTACATAGAAAATGAAAACCTCCACATAGAATTCGATAAATCCATCAGTTCCACTGTTATCAGTTCTATGGATGGGAGCTATGTTTCTATTGATAAGCAGAGTAAGACAATTCATGACATTACTCACCTGCACGATGGTGTATACGTCGTAGTTATTAATAGTGAAGGACGCCGTTATTCTGCTAAGTTTGTCATTCTATAATGTCAGACTCTTTCTTTCATTTTAAAGGTTTCTCACTTAAGAATCAGTCCGCCGCATTTAGAATAAATACAGACGGAGCATTGCTCGGAGTGTGGGCTGATCTATCAATAGATCAGACAATCTTAGATATAGGAACAGGTACTGGAGTGATTGCGCATATATGCCATTATAGAAATAGAGATGCTGAGATTGTAGCTATAGACATAGACCAAGATTCCTGTAATGAAGCCAATTATAATGTCGTACACAATGATATAGGAAGTCACATAAGAGTAGAGCAGGTGGACGTTAAGGACCATATATGCAGCGAAGGATATGATCATATACTATCTAATCCACCATACTATTCTGGGAGCACACTACCTAAGGATAAGAAACTACAACTCTCAAAACATAATACACAATTGCCCATATCAAAATTCTGGCGAGCAGTCAGTAGATTATCACATCAGCAGTCCAAGGTATCTATTATCATACCTCGTAATGATCTCAAAGCTCACTATCAAGAAGCGGCTATCTATGGATGGAAAATCTCCAGAATGACAGAAGTAAGTAACACGGAGACCAGCCCTCCAACACGAGCTCTTGTGGAGTTCAAAAAGTTCGATGCAGAGAAGACTATATCTCAGTTACATATCTACAACCAATGTGGTATTAAATATTCTAAATCATTCATAGAGTTGCATGAGGATTTCTATCTATAATTCTTAATTATTTTTCAAAATTGAAACATTCCTTAGAATATCAACTCCCCCTTTCATCATGTCAACAAATGGTTTAATGTGGCTTCTCATTCATTAGATCTATTTTTTCAGATTTAGTCGTGATTAAGTGTTTCCATTTTGGAAATTATCCTTAGATTTGCACTAAGTAGAATTAATCTAAATAAAAATAAGCTTTGAAACTTACTAAGTTTACTATTATAGTTCTTTTGATATCTTCAATGATAACAGGGTGTTCAGAAGATAATGCTGTAGAATTTGAAATTCCTGTATTATACGAATTTACACGTAAAGGAGAATCTACTGTGAGTTTTACTGGTCAGAAAGTTAGAATCGGAATGGCTAATGAGCTTATCTCAGCTATGCAAGATTTCGATCAAGATGAGAAGACATTAGTGGAAATGTACTGTAACCAAACATTATCAGGTGGTGATGCCAATCCATACGCTGATGCTGATCTAAATGCTTCCACGAAAAGTGTAAAGTCTAAAGTAGCAGCTTCGGCTGATTTCTTTTCTTCTAATAGTGCAGAATCTGCAGTTATCAAAGCAGAAATACATTCATGGATATCCGCTCAGGTATCGGAAGTATTTCTTGCTCAGAATACATTAGCTGAGTCAGGTATCGCAGGACAGATAGCAGATGGTTCTTCTGTAAGATATGTCAATGCGAAGGGGTTAGAATATAACCAAGCGGTAAGCAAATCACTTATAGGAGCGCTTATGGTAGATCAGATATGCAACAATTACTTAAGCTCATCAGTGTTAGATGATGGACAGAATATAAGTGATAATAATAATGGTATAGTAGTAGAAGGCAAATCATATACGAATATGGAACACAAGTGGGATGAGGCGTATGGTTACCTATTCGGTGCAGCTACTGATGCAGTTAATCCACTGATAACATTGGGTGAAGGATCATTTTTAAATAAGTACCTATCGAGAGTAGAAGATGATTCTGACTTCACAGGGATCGCTGACGAGATATTTCAAGCTTTTAAATTAGGTAGAGCGGCGATTGTTGCTGGTGATTATTCAGTACGAGATGAACAGGCAGAGGTCTTGAGAGAGAAAATTGCAGAAGTAATCGCAATAAGAGCAGTGTACTATCTACAGAATGGTAAGAATGCCTTAGATAGTGGTGATTTGGGTGGAGGATTTCATGACTTATCAGAAGGCTTTGGCTTTGTCTATAGTCTTAGATTCTTAAGGAAATCTGATAGCATAGATCCCTACTTCACAAGATCAGAGGTAGATAGTTATATGCATCAATTAACTACTGGGAATGGGTTCTGGGATATAGATTCTGCGACCTTAGATGAGATGTCTGCAACTATTGCTGACAAATTTAGTTTCACTGTATCAGAAGCTGCTGATTAGGAATTAATCAAACTGAGATAGTCCACATTGTAAAGTAATTGTAATAAGAAGAAGGATAATTAATTCAGGAATAGAATACGCATTTATTTACTTCTTACAAATTTAAAATACATGAAGTTTAAGATCACTTTTATAATATCATTCATATTACTTGTAGTATTTTCTTGTGGGGATTCTGTTCCTGAGTCTCATAATGATAATTATAATAGAGGGGATTTGCTCACCACTTGGGCAGATGAGATTATTATACCTTCTTTTGAGATCTACCATAATGACTTAGAACAACTGGTCATTGCGAAGGATGAGTTTATTGCCGATCAAAAAAATCTAACCTTAAGCACATTAAGAGGAGCTTACATAGATGCACTTATGTCTTGGCAACGAGTTTCCATGTTTGAAATAGGAAAAGCCGAAGAGATTAATCTAAGAAGCTATACAAATATTTTCCCAACAGATGCGTCACAGATAGTTCGTAATATCGAATCAGGATCTTACAACTTAGTGCTTCCATCGAGTTACGCTGCTCAGGGATTTCCTGCGTTAGACTACATTTTGTATGGGCTAAGTAATGATAATGGAGAGACATTAGATATTCTATCGAATCAGAATTACACTACTTATCTGAGTGACATAGTAGATAGGTTAGAAGAGTTAGGAAGTGCAGTGCATACAGACTGGAAATCAGGTTACAGAGAATCATTCATCAGTAATGATGGATCATCTGCGACAGCATCTGTCGATAAGGTTGTGAATGACTTCTTATTCTACTATGAGAAATTTCTAAGAGCAGGAAAGATCGGAATACCGGCTGGTATATTCTCTGGTAGTCCGATAGCTAATTCTGTAGAAGCCCCTTACTCAGGTATTTATACTAAAGAATTATTCTTAGAAGGATTAAGTGCATGTCAAGATTTCTTCAATGGTGTAAGTCACAATGGGGCAGCAATACATAGCTTAAAGGATTATATGCAAAATGTCAGCAATAATTATGGGATAGATGATGCTTCTGATCAGATTGTTCTTCGATGGTCTCTGGCTACACAGAAATCAGAAGCCCTGTCTGCTAATCTAATGGATCAGATAAAAACAGATAACCTTAAGATGTTAGAGACATATGATGCACTACAAGAAATCGTGTTGTTGCTAAAAGTAGATATGATGAAAACGCTTAACATACAGGTAGATTACATAGATGCTGATGGGGACTAATCCTCTCGATATAACAAAAATCTATTTCCAAAGAAATACAAAGGCTGCCTCATTGGCGGTCTTTCGTTTTTTATTTGGCTTCATTATGATGGTTAGCATTGTCAGGTTTTGGTATAATGGCTGGATAGAAAAACTATATACCTTACCTCAGTTTCATTTTCATTACACAGGCTTCTCATGGGTTTCCATTCCTGATAATTTACTTTATATTCTATTCATTTGTTGTGGTTTTGCAGCATTATTTGTAAGCATCGGTTATCAATACAAACTAGCAATCTCAAGCTTTTTCTTATGCTTCACACTTATCGAATTGATAGACAAGACGACCTATCTTAACCATTATTATTTCGTCTCCGTCATGAGTTTTATATTGATATGGTTGCCTGCTCATTGTAGCTATTCAGTAGATAGCTACAAGGATCCTCAGCTAAGATCAGAGTATGTGAAGACTTGGAATGTAGATGTTATAAAACTTATGTTAGCTATCGTATACATCTATGCAGGTGCTGCTAAGCTTAATAGTGACTGGATGTTACACGCTATGCCACTGTCCATATGGTTACCGACGAAGATGGATATACCATTATTAGGTTCCCTAATGCATGAGAGATGGATGCATTACCTATTTAGTTGGGGTGGGGCTGTGTATGATCTATCCATTGTATTCTTTTTGATGTGGCGTCGGACTCGGCTTTTGGCATTTATGGCTGTCATTGTTTTTCATATATTGACACGAGTCTTATTTCCTATCGGAATGTTTCCTTATATAATGATATGTTGCACAATGATATTTTTTAGTCCAGGATTTCATACAAGACTAATTTCCTCTGTTGTAAATATTTTGGGCATAGATCCATACATATTTACAAATAATCGAACTTATAATTCAGGTATAAAGGAAAAAATATCATTAGTTGTACTTTCCTGTTTTATGTTATTCCAATTATTATTCCCACTCAGACATTTCTTATATGATGGTAATGTATTCTGGACGGAGAGAGGGTATCGATATTCATGGAGAGTTATGCTCATGGAGAAGACGGGTTACGCTAATTATAAAGTAGTAGACGGAGCTACTGGTCGCCGCTTCTACATACAAAATAATGATTTCCTAACAGCCCAGCAGCAAAAAGAAATGTCTACACAACCAGATTTTATATTAGAGTATGGACAGTATCTTGGTAATCACTTTACTTCTCAGGGTCATGAGAACGTCGAAGTCTATGTAGAAAGCTATGCAGCGCTGAATGGAAGGCGGAGCCAAAAGTATATAGATGATAATGTAGATCTGATGACTGTCGATTACGCCGAGTTATGTCGTTCACATATCACCCCGATGCATGATTAATAATGTCGCAATATTAGTATTGTCATGCTTATATATGTTGTTGTCAAGCTTACAAGCTCAGCATTCATTAAATGGTATAGTTGTAGATGGTGAGAATAAAGCCTTAACTGGAGTAGAGATTTTTGATGTCCAAAGTGGTGAGCTTTCTACCTCTGATGGTGACGGCAACTTTATATTTGACAATCTATCAGAGGGTGTTCATTACTTTACATTATTTGCCCGAGATTACAAGACTTCTACAGATTCGTTATTGATAGATCGTGATCTTAATCATGTATTTAGAATGGATGCGCTTAATATTAATCTGACAGCTATAGACATAGCCGCCAGGAAAGAAGAAATATTCGCAATTAAGCGTATGGATGACATAGAAGGGACTTCTATATTCGCAGGAAAAAAAACGGAAGTAGTCGTTCTTGATTTGGTAAGAGGTAACCTCGCATTGAATAACGGTAGGCAAGTATACGCTCAGATAGCAGGACTAAATATTTATGAGGGAAACGACGGAGGCTTACAACTTAACTTAGGTGGAAGAGGTCTCGATCCTAATCGAACTTCTAACTTCAATACAAGACAGAATGGATATGATATCAGTGCTGATGTCTTAGGTTATCCTGAGAACTATTATACACCTCCATCAGAAGCTATATCAGAGATCAGAATATTACGTGGTGCCAGTTCATTACAATATGGAACACAGTTTGGCGGATTGATTGATTTTAGATTAAGGAAGATTCCTTCTTTCAAATCTGTAGAAGTGATCTCTACTCAGACTGTAGGTTCCTTCGCTGCTTTTAATAGTTTTAATTATATCGGAGCTAATATAGGCAAGCTCTCTGTTAATGGCTTCTATAATTATAAGGTGGGAGATGGTTACAGAGATAATTCAGATTACACATCACATAATGTCCATTTAAGTATTGATTATAGATTCTCCGATAAGACGACATTAGGATTAGAAATGACATCGTTCTATTACCTCGCTCAGCAGGCTGGTGGATTGACAGATCATCAATTTCAGAAGGATGCCAGACAGAGCACTCGCGACCGTAACTGGTTTGAGGTAGATTGGAAATTATACAATCTTTCATTTAAGCATCAGTTATCATCTTCGACATTAATATCATTGAGTGTATTTGCACTGGACGCAGAACGTCATTCGATCGGATACAGAGGCAACCCTATAGAGCTTAATGAAAACCCTATTACCGCTCTCGACGAAAGAGATCCTCAGGGAACTTATGTATTGCCCAGAGATCTAATCGTAGGAAACTTTAATAATTATGGTGCAGAGTTTAGATCATTAACCCACTATAAAGTTGCCAAATACAAGTCTGCTTTCTTAATAGGGGGGAAGTATTACAAGTCTAATAATCTTTCTCGACAGGGAGCCGGATCCAGATTAGGTGATGCTGATTTTGACTTCTACGACGATGTATTTCCTGACTATGCTAATCAGTCGGACTTCACCTTTCCCAATCTTAACTTCTCTCTATTCGCAGAAAATGTATTCTATATCAATGAGAAATTATCTATAACTCCAGGCCTTAGAATAGAACATATTAATACCGCGACAGAAGGTAGTTATCGTCAGGTAGTATATGATAATGCGGATAATCCGATTTCTAATATTGAACTTTTCGATGAGAAAATATTCAAGAGGAATTTCGTATTAGCAGGTGTAGGACTTAGTTACAAAAAAAGTAATAAGGTCCAATGGATCGCTAACATATCACAAAATTATAGATCGGTCACCTTCAGTGACATAAGGGTGGTTAGTCCCACATTTATAATAGATCCTAACATCACTGATGAGAAAGGATTGACTGCCGATGTAGGTGTCAGAGGGCGGTTAGACAAGGTATTCTCATATGAGGCAACGTTGTATTCTGTATTCTATAACGATCGGATAGGAATCATATTAGATGATAGAGCTAATCGAGTGAGGAAGAATGTAGGGAATGCAATTATCGCAGGCAGTGAGTCATTAGTCAATGTCAACTTAATGAGATGGCTCAGTCCAGACAACAGGAGTTTTCGAATTAATATGTTTCTAAATTCGGCATTTACTTTTTCTAGATATATTAAGTCTGAAGAGAATAATGTTGTAGGCAAGCAAGTAGAATTTATTCCTAATGTCAATATCAAATCTGGAATACGTGCTGCTTACAGAGACCTTGAATTTTCTTACCAGTTCACCTACTTGTCACAACAATACACCGATGTACAAAATTCTAATGCTGCAGGACTTGGGGATAATAGAAGTGGCATCATCGGAGAGATACCAAGTTATCATATCTCAGATCTGACAATGACTTATAACTATAGCTACCTCACATTTAATGCAGGTGTTAATAACCTATTAGATAGAGATTACTTCACTCGGAGAGCTACAGGGTATCCAGGTCCTGGAATCATACCTTCTGATAGGAGATCCTATTTTGTGTCTCTGACTTTTAAGTTGTAGTCTCTGCTAAAGGTGGGAGTATGCTCTTAGCTTTACAAAGAATCTGGATTCATAAAAATGATAGTTTGGTTCATAATTGTAATAGAGTAATTTGTGGGCGACCTTATAGAATACATGTCCAGAGTTAGAAGAAGGGTATAAGTACATGACAAGTGCTGAGGATGTCAGATTGACTATACTCGATACGTCTACAACGAAATCTTTCACTCATGCAAATGAACATAACAAATATAATACAGAATATTTTCACGATATTTTAAATTATAAATGGTATCATGTAAATGGTACAATAGAATTATGTAAACAACAAATAGTTAAACCGTGAAACAACTATTCATAACTTATCTCATGTCTCTGGTTAGTCTCATGCTCATAGGACAGGATCAGACCGTAGGTTTGCTTTCATACAGAAAGCATCTCACAGCTGATGGTTACACACTGATTTTTCCTCGGCAGCAATCTACCGTATACTTAATAAATAACTGTGGCGAGGTTGTCCATCAGTGGGACGATGATTCTATATATGTACCTAATAATGCCGTATACTTATACGATAATGGCAATCTACTGAAATGCAAAAAATCCAGCCAAGGCACCATCGGAATGGGAGGAGGAGGATACTTTGTAGAACTTCTAACTTGGGAAAATGATCTGATATGGTCATATGAACTTAATACGGTGGATGAGAGATTGCATCACGATGTAGAAGTGTTACCCAATGGCAACATACTGATGATCGCATGGGAGAGAAAGTCTAAAGAAGAAGCTATGGCCAATGGTAGATTAGAAGAAACACTTACGAAAGGGGTTTTGTATCCTGATTACATATTCGAAATCAATCCTATTACCGATGAGAAGGTATGGGAATGGCACACTTGGGACCATCTAATCCAAGATGTAGATTCTACTAAGTTAAATTATGACATCGTAAAAGATCACCCTGAGTTAATCGATTTGAATTATGTAGAAAATACTGGATCATTAGATTGGGATTGGTTACATATGAATGCAATAGATTATCATCCAGAATTAGATCAGATTATGTTGTGTGTTCCTTACTTTAATGAGTTATGGGTTATAGATCACTCTACGACAACAGACGAAGCAGCCTCGCATGAGGGCGGTACGTATGGTAGAGGTGGTGACTTGTTGTATAGAATAGGCAATCCGCAATCTTACAAACGAGGTGGAGAGGCAGATCAGATTTTGTTTTTTCCGCATGATACACATTGGGCACGAGACCTAATAGATACATCTCACCCTAATTATGATGATATCCTTGTTTTTAATAATCAATTGCCTGGTAATACATCTCAGATGGAAATAGTGGACAATTTGTGGAGTCGAGATAGTCTGCAGTACCTTACAGAGAATGGGATATATCTACCTAAGGAATTTATTAATTCTATTGTACATCCAGTGCCTGGGCAATTTTATTCTGAGGGATTGTCTAGTGTGCAGGTATTACCTAATGGAAATGTGCTTGGGTGCAGTGGTGGTCGAGGCTACCTCATGGAGCTAACGTCCGATAATGAAATAGTCTGGGAATACAAAGTGCCCCTAAAGTTTGGTGCCAGAGCACCGCAAGGTACAGAGATAGGTTACTATCAGAATTTGACCTTTAGAGCATTTAAGTATCCTCCTGCTTATTCAGCTTTTGATGGCAGAGACCTATCTGCTAAGGGTTATATAGAGCTTAATCCGGACTTAAGCTATTGTGATAAATTAACCGCCACATCCGATACAGAAGCTTATGATATAAGCATGTATCCTAATCCTGCATCGACAGAATTAACTATAAGTTGGGAAGGTACTAAGGTGAAGAACATTAAGATCTTAGATATGATAAGTAAAGAATTATTCAGTATATCGACAAGAAGTAATTCTACAACAATCAATATTTCTACTCTTTCGAGAGGGACTTATGTGGTCGTATTCAATAATGAAAGACGAAAGCTGCTTGTCGTGAGTAAATAAGATTCTGTTTTGCAATGTAAATACTCATATCAATTGCAATCTCAGCAATGCACATTTCTTCTTAGTGGCTTATGGGGTCAATGAAAAAATTAAGCAAGAAGAAGAAGAGTTCTTAATAAAACAATTTAGGGATGAATTTGTAGAATACATGCCCAGCGTTAGAACATGGATATAAGTACATAACAAGTGCTGAGGATGTCAGCCTGACTATTCTCGATTAGTTGTAATAAAATTAAAATTCCACATAGATATTGAACATGAAAGAAATCAAATTATGTACTCTTAAAGAGTTAGAGGAGAAAGAGCCGATCGGAAAACAGATCAATGGCTTAGACCTTGTCATTATTAAGTATGGAAAAAAAGTATCTGTACTATATGGCAGATGTCTGCACAGAGGAGCTCTCATGGCAGATGGTTATGTGAAAGGAGACAATATTATCTGTGGTGTCCATGATTGGGATTACCGAATAGATACTGGAGTAAGCGCATATGATAATAGTGAAGCCTTACATAAGTTTACTTCCGAGATCAAAGATGGCAATGTGTATGTAGATGAGGAAGAAATCAATTCTTACTTAGATGATAATCCGCAGCCATTTAACAGAGATGAGTATCTCGGACAATACGCTGATACAAATCCACAAGATACAGAACCGTACAATGGTTATATTAAAGAGTTAGCGAAAAATGGTCTTAAGAACTGGGGACATCATGGACCTTCTGCCTCTATGGGTGTAGATAGAAATACATTGCCGAAGTGGGAGAACATCCAATTCTTGCCTGCGCAGTTAGCCACTCGACCACTTATGGATAAGGATGATGTCAGTACAAAAGTGATTATAGGCCCTAAAGCCAAAAAACCATTAGAGTTAGATATACCAATATTGGTTTCTGATATGAGTTTCGGCGCCCTATCTAAAGAAGCTAAAATAGCATTATCTATGGGTGCTGAGATGTCAAGTACTGGCATATGTAGTGGAGAAGGAGGAATGCTTCCAGAGGAGCAGTCTAATAACTCCCGTTATTTCTACGAGTTGGCATCTGGTAAGTTCGGTTTTACGTGGCAGAAAGTCAGGAAGGCACAGGCTTTTCATTTCAAGGGAGGACAAGGAGCTAAGACAGGTACAGGTGGACATCTACCCGGAAATAAGGTCACAAAGGAAATTGCAAAAGTTCGTGACTTAGAAGAAGGAGAGGCGGCCATCTCACCAGCAGCATTTCCAGATCTGATAACGGTAGATGACTTCATCGAATTTGCGGATAAGGTCAGATCAAAAACAGGAGGTATACCTATAGGATTTAAAATAGCAGCAAGTCATATCGAAGCAGATATTGATTTCGCTGTAAAAGTGGGCGTTGACTACATCATACTCGATGGTAGAGGTGGAGGTACTGGTGCTGCTCCAGAGATCCTCCGTAATAATATTAACGTGCCGACAATACCTGCACTGGCTCGTGCAAGAAAACATCTGGACAATATAGGCGCAAGAGACGTCACACTTATAATAACAGGTGGTCTGCGTGTTGCAGAAGATTTTGCTAAAGCCATGATGCTAGGAGCAGATGCTATTGCAGTCGCTAATTCTGCCATGCAAGCTATAGGCTGCTTAGCGATGAGAGCTTGTGATTCTAATTATTGTCCAGTAGGTATAGCAACTCAAAAAGATGATCTCCGTCAGCGATTAATTATCGAATCATCAGCGAAACAATTAAATAATTTCTTCGACGCTACTAATGACTTGATAAAAGTTATCGCAAGATCCTGTGGGCATGATGATGTATCTAAATTTAATCATAGTGACCTATCCACTTTTGATTTTGATCTACATCGATTGACAGGAATTCGCTATGCTGGCGTGCATTGATCACTTTATGTAAAATCCAGAATTTAATAATTGGAATTTCGATCAGAAACTAAAATCTTAAAATCAGGAAGTTCAGTTAAGATAGGAGTTCCAGAATTAAATGATTCTCAGAAGTTATTAGACTTAAAGAGGAGTTATATACAGAAAACATCTACTATACTTATGGTGTTAAATGAATATCCAAATGATGTAAATAGTGAAGCATGAAATATTACTGATTTTAAAGACAGCTCTAACAGTGTACTGTTAGTTGCTGAGTTAGAAGGTGACCTCATTGGTAACATTCAATTAACAGGAGAGAGCTGAAATGTCTAATACTGGAATGGTAGGAATGGGTATAAAAGAAGAATGGAGAAATCAAGGTCTCGGCAGAATATTAATCGAATCAGTCATTAAATGGGCCAAGAATCATTCTGAGATAGAAATTATCTGGCTGGATGTGTATACATCGAATGATTTAGGATATAACCTTTATAAGAATACTGGGTTTGAAGTAAGCGGAGTGATTCCTAAATTTTCTCAAAGAAGAGAATGGATATATGAATAAGATTCAGATGTATCAGCGTATAAATAGAAATTCATAGATTAACAAATTAACAAAGAATGTTCATTCTATTAGCTGAATTATAAGAGTACGTTAAGAGCTTTCTCTATCGTTATTCCAGTAATCTCTATTTAGAATACTACTTATATTTTAAGAAACTTATGACTTTCTCTAAGACCTAATTTATCCATCAGGATAATATAGTAAAGTCCACTCTTGTAGCCGCTTACATCTATGTCTATATTAGTTGCAGTAACCTTATGGCTATATACGACTTTAGAATCAATGTTTGTGATTGTAACAAAATTGAGGTTTCTACCTTTATTGGCAATATGAAGTTTGTCCTGCGCTGGATTGGGATAGATCGAAATATCAAGCTTATCTAAATTATGCTGTCCAATAAGCAAACATGTAGAATCAATTATTTCCTCAATAGAGTTGCATCCTGTCAGGTTATTATTAATAACTATTCGGTGTTGTTGTGAGGTGTCCTCGATCACAGAGGTAATGGCACAACATTCAGAAAGCATTGGATTATATGTTATCTCATTATTTCCCATTATTGAAATAACATTCTTTAAACCATCGATGTTCTGTAGACTATGATTAATCTTTATTTTAAGATCCCCTATGGTTCTTAAGTTTGATAAACCATCCAAATCTTTGAGGGTATGATTACCGACAATTTCTAAGAGACCATTAACTGAAGTCAAATTAGACAGACCATTCAGGTTTCTTAAAATCTCGCTGTTTATTATTCTTAGATTCCCGCCTATCGATGTAATATTAGATAACCCGTCAATATTATCCAGATACTGGAATCCTGAAAGGAACAAATTCCCATTTACAACTGTGACATTTCTTAACTCATCGACATTTTCGATTCTTTTATTTCCGTCTATGTGAAATGTTCCATTAATATTGGTAACATTATGTAATCCAAAAAGATTAGGTAATGAATCATTGTAAGTGATTCTAATTGTACCGTCGATGTCAGTAATATTACTTAATCCATTAAGATTGAGTAGTCTATCATTATATGATATAGCTAAAGTTCCTGAAAAAGAACTAAGACTATTTAACCCATCTATATTACTCAGTGCATCATTAGTGTGAATATGTACGAGACCATTAATCGATGATAAGTTAGATAATGCATCTATCTCAGTTAATAAATCATTACTGTAAATGACTAATTCACCATCTACCGATAATATGTTAGATAAGCCATTAATATTGCTTAATGATTCGTTGTCTCTAATTAGTATCTTTCCAAGAAGATTAGACACATTGGACAAGGGATCAATATTATGTAAGGAGTTGTTAGCTTTTATAATTAACTCACCACTTACTATTCCTATATTGCGTAAGCCCTCAATGCTCGACAATGATGCATTGTTACTGATTTCAAGAGTACCAGTAATCTCAGTGAGATTAGTCAAAGCTTCGACATCAGAAATAAGAGAATTGTCATTTATAATTAATTCCCCATCTAAGTTCAATAAATTAGACAAGCCATCTATCGAAGAAAGTGACTTATTGCCATCTATAATTATTGTGCCATCGATTTCTGTCAGATTAGCTAATGCATCTATGTCAGGCAAGGAATCGTGATTTGATATTGTTAAGCTACCCTCCACAGAAGTAAGACTTGATAGTCCATCAGCACATATGAGATTGTCATTACCACTAATTTCTAAAGAACCAGGCACAGAAGTAATATTAGAGAGTCCATCGATATTAAGTAATCCATTATGTGCAATTAAGACATCTCCATCTATTGTATGAATACCTGATAACCCATCAAGATTAAGTAATCCATTATTATTACTTATGTGAAGAAACATTGGAGATGTACTGAGATTAGATAGACCATCAATATCGACCAAAGATGTATTAGAATAAAGTCGTAAGGAGTTAGTTACCTCTGTAACATTTGAAAGAGCATCAATATTTGTAATTAGATCATTGTTTCTGATATGGAGTTCTGATATGGGTCCTTCTACATTAGATAAACCATCTATGTTTAGCAAAGAACTATTTGAAGCTATATAAAATTCACCAGGAATAGAGGTCACATTGATTAATCCATCGATATCTATTAGTGATTCATTTTCTATAATTATCAGGCTTCCTGTGATAGAAGTCAAATTTGATAATGCTAACTTCTCTATCATTGGATTCTCTTGTAAGTAAAACCATCCGTCTAAGGTCACTAAATTTTTTAGTCCATCAATGTTGGAAAGTATTGGACAGTTTCTAATAGAAATACTTCCTCCGTCGGGTATAGATGTTATATTGGATAATGCATCTATATTGGTTATATCTCTACCCTGAATCCATACAGAATTAGTAATTTCTGTTATAGAAGGATCCCAACTATCGACCTCAGCTTGAGTCGATAAGTTCTGACCATTAAGTTGACATAAGGTCAAAAAGAAAAAGAAGGATACTAATAGAAAATGGTAAAAGGTTTTCATATTCTGATTTTACTAATAGATGAAGATAAAGCGATATAATAAAATTAAGATATTTATTGAGATAAGCTTCTCTTTTTTGATATTATATAAATTAATCATATGATAATAGTAATCAGAACAGTTTCTTTGTTTTTTGGTGTATGGGTTGAGCTGATGGAAGATGCTTAATCATGCTGCTCTAAGACGCATCCCCCTTCTCCATCACAAAGACTTTAAACTTCTTATCAAATGGATTACAATGCTCCAGTAGTTTATCTAAGATGCCTACACCATAACTTGAGATATACTCTATGATATTGTCATGACGTTCCTGCAGTCCGTTAGAAGGAAAATATTTACCAGTTAACTTCTTGATTCTGTTGAGAGACTGTTCTTCACTTTGCTTGACGGATTTTTTGAGCTTCGATTCTAAGTATTCTATGGACTTGATAGATTTTACTTTTTCTGCCTGTGTTGTTTTGCCAAGACTCTTGTCGATCTTGATAATCTGATCGTAAGCTTTTGTATAGATGTTTTCTATTTCTTTCTTGATATCATTGAGCTGGAAATCTGGTGCTTCTGATAGTTTTAGGTATGACTTAATTAAGCTATGCTCATCTTCAAATAGCATATTGATATCCAGTCCTAATTTATCTATCTGAGACATTGTACTCTCGCCAGTAATCATCCCAGAAGTCCTTCTGATGAGCATGGGAAAAGGAATGTCTACGGACTGGAACTGAGTCAGTCTCTCCATCCAGTAAGCTAATTCTCCACCACCACCTATATAGGCAAGGTTAGGAAATACCAGCTCTTGGTATAGAGGCCTCATGATGACATTAGGACTAAATCTTTCTGGATGATTCTCTATCTCAGCAATCATCGCTTCTTCCGAGAACGTGATGTCTGTATCTACAACCTTATAAATGTCGCCTTCTTTCTCTATTCTGTTTCTGAGTTCTCCCTTGCGGTAGAAAAAATTTATGTCTCTAATATGAGTCTGGGCACTGTGTCCTTTCGCTTCTATTTTTTTCTGAGTTTCTTCTATAAGACTTTTGCTAAATCCGGTTGTAATTTCCTTTTTGATAATGGGTATGAATTGTGATTTTAATCTGGCATCATCCATATTGACGATGACTAAGCCCATATGGTCAAAAAGAACTTGTATCAGGCCACTACTAAACTCTCCATAATTCTTAGAGCTGGAAAGTAAAGCTTCTGCTTTTGTGATCAGTTCCAGAGCTTTAGATCTTTCACCTAATATTTCTTTGAGCTCAGCTATAGCCTCACTGACACCATCTAAAGAAAACAATCCGACAGATCCTTGATGATCACTTTTCCATTCTACACGCTTGCCATAGATATAAATATGATTGATCTCATCGAAATCATGATCTTCTCCTCCAGTTATAAATACGGGTACGAAGTTATATTTAGGATGATCTGCTGCTAATTGATTAGTCAGGCATATCGTGCTTAATATCTTAAATGGGACATACAGAGGACCCGTCATAAGAGATGGCTGATGTGCCGTAATAATTGTGAATGTATGATTAGATTGTAATAGGTCGATGTTCTTTTGCGTAAGCTCAGATGGATGACGATCTACGTACTGACTCTCTATGACCTTATGCAGAGTCATTCGATCAGGAGAATGATTCAATCTGTTTTCTATAATCGAAGGAAATGAGTCATAATCAAAATCATACTTAATGAAGTCACGGAAGCTTTCTGAATGGAGTAGGTATTCTGAATCTCTCTTAGAGAATTGCTGCACTTTTTCTATGTCTATCTCAAGAACTTTCATATGTTTATATTTTATGAAAAGTGTGGGCTGATTATACTGTCGATCAGAAAGTTGCTTTTATTCTGAGCCGTCTTGTAATTGAGTACGTCCTTAAGCTTTCACAAGATTTTCATGTGCCGCAAAAGTAACTTTATTATAGAGGAGAATAGAGTCTTAATGAAGACTATTAGTTAGGGCATAAAAAAAGAGGTTGTCTTAAGACAACCTCTATAACAGGGCAATATTTAAAAAAATCAGTTAATTCTTTCAGCTCTTTAGCTTAGGATTAATACTTGTACGATACCCCATAGGTTGTATTATGATGCCTGAGTTTTGTTTTTTTTCTAAATAAAAAGTGTTAAAATTTATAATACACTGACTATCAATAGAATAAGCTCTAATAAAATATATGAAAGATCCAGAAAAATATGAATTAAGAGGGGTTTCTGCTTCTAAGTCTGATGTCCATCAAGCGATCAAAGGATTAGATAAGGGCTTATATCCACTGGCATTCTGCAAAGTCCTCCCAGATATAGGAGGTCAAGATGATGCTTATGTCAACGTAATGCACGCTGATACAGCAGGTACTAAAACCAGTCTAGCCTATATCTATTGGAAGGAGACTGGAGATACTTCTGTGTGGAGAGGAATCGCTCAGGATGCCATAGTCATGAATGTAGATGATATGGCCTGTGTCGGAATAGTCAATGACATTTTGCTCTCTAGTACAATAGGTAGAAATAGGAATCTGATTCCAGGCGAGGTGATCGCAGAAATTATACAAGGCGCTCAGGCCTTCGTACAGATGTTGCATGAGAATGATATAAAGATTCACATGTCAGGAGGGGAGACTGCCGACGTAGGTGATATAGTCAGAACCATAGATGTAGGGTATACAACCTATGCCAGAATTCGTAAAGACAAACTCATTGTCAATGATATACAAGATGGCAATGTCATCGTCGGTATAGCCAGTTATGGTCAGAGCACTTATGAGGAGACCTATAATAGTGGTATGGGAAGCAATGGATTGACTTCTGCTCGCCATGATGTACTTAGTAGTGAGTATAGAAAGAAGTATCCAGAAAGTTATGATGGACACACGCCTATGGATCTGATATACTCTGGTCGTAAGAAGTTAACAGATCAGCTTAATCTCGATGGCAATATGATAGATATAGGCAAACTAATATTATCTCCCACAAGAACCTATATGCCACTGATCAAAAAAGTCATGGATAACTATCATGACAAGATTACTGGTATCATACATAACACGGGAGGTGCTCATACTAAGGTTAAGAAATTTGCTCCTAATAGAAAAATCATCAAGGATAATTTGCTGACTGTTCCACCATTATTTGAATTGATTAGAGAAGAGTCGGGGACAGATTATAGAGATATGTTTCAGGTATTTAATATGGGAACAAGGTTAGAGATATATACTGATGAGGTGACAGCATTAGGAATCTTAGATATCAGTGCAGGGTACAACATAGATGCTCAGATTATTGGACATGTAGTAGCTTCTGATAGCTCGGAGGTAGAGCTATATCACCAAGGAAAAATCTACAATTATTAAGTTTATAAAAGAATCTATAGAAGTGCAAGAGAATGATAATAGGAGTTTAAAAATCATGCACTTAATTTAGGGTTGTTCAGAAGTAAGGAGTTATAATCCCAGAGGGATTACATTATGTTTAGCCCTGCAAGAATTGTAGGGATTAGGATATAATATCTGAGGGGATTTGGCGGGATTTTTACAAAAATCATGACAAATCGGATATACATGTTCCTCCTTATTGGCTGTATTTAACCAATTACTAAGCATTATTTTAATTTATAATAATGTAATAAACTGAGTGTAAGCAGATTGAATTACTTCTGAACATCCCTAATTTAGAAAGTTGAAACAATCTGAGTGTAAGCAGATTGGATTACTTTAGAACATCCCTACCTTTTATTAGATATAAATGAGATAGAGTACTCAATCACCCACGACCATTACCAACAGTCTGTATGGGAGGTTGTACTTGAGAGGGTGTGATATAATCATTCTTGGCTTTCTTCTTTTGGTAGAAAACGACGAATTTTTTCCAATGCATATCCTTGTAATGGTCTCCAGCAAAATAGGTCATGATTAACTCAAATGTTTTGACATCTAAGAAACCCTGTAATGGCTGTATAACCTTGAGATTTTCATCTATGAATACGATTGTTGGATAGCCAATATTACCGTTCATGATCTCTATAGCGAGCTCATGCGTAGATCTCTTACCGAAACTCTTAATGGGCTTGTACTGCTTATTGTTGAATATGATCTCAGCGTTTTGCTCCGCATTAAATCGGATGGCATAATAGTGCTCATTGACATATTCTACCACATATGGATCTGAAAGTGTAGATTTCTCCATCTTATCACACCATTTACACCAGTCAGTGTAGACATCTACAAATATCTTTTTCTTCTCATTCTGATGTAATTCTAATGCTTCTTCCCATGTCAACCAATTGATCTTCTGCTGAGCGGTAGAGACCGAGTAACTGAGTGAAACGATTAAAAATATTAAAATGGACTTTTTCATTAAATTAATCTGGTGATATTATTAATTCAAAAAGACAATAATGTAACCACAATTCCAAGCATTGTTTCCCTAAGGCCCTCTTAATTAAAACAACCTTAACACTTTTAACCTAATTATCCTTATCATAGACAATTTCTATTATATACATAGTCAATTCTATCGTTAATAACTTGTTCTGTATCATATCTGTCACCTACTATAAATGGTGATCTGATTCCACTTCCTAAAGCATTAGAAGAGGTAATAATTCTGGCCTCATCCCATAGGTTTTCCTCTATATACCGATTAATGGTCGCTTTCCCGCCTTCTATGATAAGACGATGTATACCTTGCTTATATATTTCAGTTAGGATCGATGCTAAATCATACTTATCAGGAGTCAAAAAGTCTATATTGACATTTTCAGATTTTGCAATTTTCTGAGTGATAACGATTGTATGATTACCATCTTGGAATAGCTTCAGATTCTTAGGTAAACTCACGTCTCTATCCATAACTATACGAGCCGGATTATCGCCTTCCCAAGATCTTACGGTTAGTTGTGGGTCATCTGTGAGTGCAGTCTGATAGCCTATAAGAATTCCATCAGCTTCGGTACGCCATTTATGACTTAATTTTTTAGAATATTCATTGCTGATCCATACTTGTTGCCCTTTCTTTCCGAAGTAGGCATCACTGGATTGTGCAAACTTAATGATCACATACGGCCGCTTATTAAGAGCAGCTCTAAATGGTCTAATAAGATCATTTCCTTTTTTAGTAAGCACATCTGTTATTACGGTTACACCTTTTCCTCTGAGTAATTTAATAGATTTTCCAGAGACATCTGGATTAGGATCTGTAGCTGATATGACTACTTTCTTGATTTTATTTTTAATGATGGCTTCTGTACAGGCAGGTGTTTTTCTTTCTATACAGCATGGTTCTAATGATACGTATAGTGTGGAATCGGGTATGTGCTTTCTGTCATTTTCTTTGACGTTATGGATGGCTTCGATTTCTGCATGATGGCTACCATAAGCTCGATGATACCCTTCTCCGATTATTGTTTCATTGTAGACGAGTATAGCTCCTACGTTAGGGTTAGATCTGACGGCTTTACCTGACAGTTTAGCCAAGTCTATGCATCTCTGCATATACAGTTCATCTTGTGTCATCTATACGGCTGCTTTAGCTATTGGGGTGTATTTTTTTAGTTCAGATATAGCGTAATCTATCTCTTCATTAGTATTAAGATGAGAGAAAGAAAATCTAACTGTCTTTCTCTTTGGGTCATGTCCGATATGCTCCAGTACATGAGAATCATTCTCCACGCCAGAGCTACAAGCACTGCCAGAGGATGCACAGATCCCACTGATGTCCAGATTCATCATCAGGAGTTCCGACTTAGATGTCTTAGGAAATGATACGCTGACTATGTTATCTGCTACGTGTTCTTTGCTTCCATTTATTTTGATATCCTCTAGCTCATCCAACTTAGACAGAAAGTAACTTCTCAGTTGCTTTAATTGTGTCTGTCTCGTATCCATTTGTTTATAAGCGATAGACAATGCCTTCGACATACCTGCAATCCCATATAAATTCTCTGTACCTGATCTGATACCCCTTTCTTGATCACCTCCATGTATCATAGGCTTGATCATATTCTCATTCTTTATGTATATAAATCCGACCCCCTTAGGTCCATAGAATTTATGTGCTGATCCACATAGGAAACTGAATTTTGTGTCTTGCACATTGATGGCTAATTTTCCCATAGACTGTGCCGCATCACAATTAAAATAAGCATTGTTATCAGAACATATTTCGGCTATAGCTTGTATATCATTTATAGTACCTAACTCATTGTTAATGTGCATTAATGATACAAGACATTTTTTAGAGCTACTTTTTACCAGCGATTCTAATTGATTGTAGTCGATATGTCCTTCCTCATTGACATCCAGATAGCTTACAGTCGCTAAGTTATTCTCTGAGATATAGTCTAATGTATGTAGTATGCAGTGATGCTCTATAGGGCTGGATATAATGTGCTCTACACCTAAGTCTCTTATGGCTCCGAAGAGTGCCATGTTATTAGATTCAGTGGCACCAGAAGTGAAGAATATTTCTCCCGTAGATGCTCCTATACATCCAGCAATAATCTTACGTGCTTCTTCTATGATGATCTTAGATTCCCTTCCTTTTCTGTGGATGGAAGATGGATTACCATAACTATCTGCTATCACTGATGTCATGATGTCTATGACCTCAGGTAATAATGGGGTAGTGGAGGCGTTATCGAAGTATACTTTCATGCAGTATTATTGTTAAGTATTTATAGGGATAATGCTTCAAAATCTGTAGGACATTAATTACTAATTTTCCTAACATTTCAATTAATTAATAGAACGCGAAAATTGTGTTTAATATAACTTTAGAAATGTTGCAATTTAAAACCCAGCAAATATTTGATCTACAATCTCCTGTTCCATGACTCCTTTTTCCTTGTGTACGAATTCATTGATCTTATTGTGGTAGATATAATCTTTTGCCCATTCATCACAGTTTTCTGCGACACCTTTGATCGCATCAGCGATGTAGTTGACTTCTTTATTCGTCAGCAGTGGATGCAGTGACAATCTTACCCACCCGGGCTTAGCGGTCATATCGCCGAAATTGATCTGATCTGTAATCGATTTAGACTTATCCTTTGTTACGTGTAAGAGATAGTGTCCATAAGTTCCAGCACAAGAACAACCACCTCTGACTTGTATGCCGTATCTGTCATTTAATAATTTGACAACGAGATTGTAATGCAGGTTCTCTATGTAGAATGATATGGCACCTATTCTTTCTTGTATATTATCCGCAAGTATTTGCACATTCGGAATAGCACATAATTTGGGCCAGATGTTCTCTAAGATTTCCTTTTCTCTTGCCGTCATTTTACTGACTTGCATTTTATCTTTGAGTAGCATGGTTAGGCTCACCTTTATGGTCTGCAGAAATGCAGGTGTCCCTCCATCTTCTCTGGCTTCTATCTCTTCATAGTACTTATGTTCTCCCCACGGGTTAGTCCAATCTACTGTGCCGCCACCTGGATTATCAGGAATCTCATTGTTATATAGCTTACGATTGAATAACAATATACCAGTAGACCCAGGGCCTCCGAGAAACTTATGGGGTGAGAAGTAGATCGCATCCAGATACGCTTTTGGCCTGTTAACTGGATGCATGTCTATATCTATGTAAGGAGCAGAGCAAGCAAAATCTACGAAACAAAGCCCTCCATAACCATGCATCATCTCTGCTATGTCATGATAAGGGGTAAATATTCCAGTGACATTACTGCAAGAGGTCACTGCTGCTATAATAGTCTTCCTTTCTTTATTTTCTTCTAATAATTTCTTCAGATTCTTGAGGCAAAATAATCCCTCAGAACAAGGGTCAATGACCTTAACATCTGCTATCGTTTCTAACCAGCTTGTCTGATTAGAATGATGTTCCATGTGACTGATGATGACAAGCGGCTTGTCTTTTATTTGTATGTTTTTATTGTAGGACTCATGGATACGCAATCCTAATATTCGTTGTAACTTATTGGCTACACCCGTCATGCCAGATCCAGAAGATATTAGTACATCTTCTTCAGAGGCATTTACATGTTTTTTGATAATGTCACGAGCTTTCTTGTAAGCTAATGTCATTGTACATCCTGTAGTTGTCGTATTAGTGTGGGTATTGCCTACATAGGGTCCTATATCTTCAGAAAGCATCTTTTCAATAGGAGCATACAATCTGCCACTTGCTATCCAATCAGCATATATCAGAGGCTTTCTGCCATAAGGGGTTTCGATATACTTTTCGTATCCGACAACTTTTTCTCTGAATTTTTGAAAGTGGTTTTCTAATTGACCAACTTGCTGATCTTCATGGTTTTTGGTTAAGCTATCCATTGATAATATTGAGTATTGGTTCTATTAATTTTTCTGCTTCTTCATTAGTCTTAGCTTCAGATATGATTCTTACTATGGGTTCGGTATTAGATTCTCGGATATGTACCCATCCATTTTGGAAATCTATCTTCAGTCCATCGACTTCATTTATTCTTTCTGTAAGATATTGGTTTTTTATATTATCCAATAGTTTTTTAATGTCAGTTTCGGCATCTATCTGTGCTTTCTTTTTAATGATTACATAGCTCGGATAACTTTGTTTTAGTTCCAGTAAAGTCATCTGTAGATCAGCTAAGTGATTCATTATCAATGCAATACCTACTAATGCATCTCTGCCGTAATGTAAGTCTGGTAGGATCACACCACCATTTCCCTCTCCCCCTATTGCTGCGCCGACCTCTTTCATCTTATTGACTACATTGACTTCTCCTACGGCTGCGGCATGATATACTAATCCATGCTTCTCAGTGATGTCTGCGAGTGCTCGCGAGGAAGATAGATTAGATACAGTAGGTCCTTTCTTATGCTTTAGAACATAATCAGCGGCTGCTACGATGGTATACTCTTCGCTAAACATAGATCCATCTCCACAGACAAATACCAGTCTATCTACATCAGGATCTACAGCAATGCCAAGATCACTATTCGTAGCAATCACTTGTTCACTCAGATCTTTAAGATTATGACTTGTCGGTTCTGGGTTATGAGCAAAGTCTCCTGTGACTTCCTCATTCATCAATATATACTCACATCCCAATACATCTAATAGTGGAGGAAGAGAAATAGCTCCCGTAGAGTTAATACAATCAACGACTACTTTAAATTTTCTGCCCTTTATTACATCTAAGTTGACATAAGGTAGTGCTAAGATCTGCTCGATATGATAGTCAAATTGGCCTTCGATTGTGGATAGTTTGCCTAAGGAGTCTACATCGGCATAATTAAATGATCGCTCTTCCGCAATCTTGAGTATCTTCTCGCCATCAGATTGGCTGATAAATTCTCCTTTGTGATTAAGTAACTTAAGTGCATTCCATTCTTTAGGATTGTGACTGGCAGTGAATATGATTCCTCCACCTGCTTCTTCTTTTGGTACCAGCATTTCTACTGTGGGGGTCGTAGATAACCCAACATTTACAATATCTATTCCCATGCTTAGTAGAGCATTAATGGCCAGATTAGATACGATCTCTCCTGATATCCTTCCGTCTCGTCCTACGATCACTTTAGGTGATGCACCTGACTCTATGAGCCATTTGCCATAAGCTGATGCCATTTCCACAATATCTATTGGTGTAAGGTTGTCACCTGGTAGCCCGCCAATAGTACCTCTCATTCCCGAAATCGACTTTTTTATAGCCATGGTTTATTTTTTCATAAAGCTATAAATTAAGTCTTCGATTAGATAGGAAATATGGATAGTATTTAATTTTTTAAGAAATATTAGCCTTGTGTAAATGGTGGATGTAATTATGAGTGTAAATAGTCTGTAAATACTACAATTAGGCTTAATTTGCGGGTAATCAAAACAATATATTGGAATCCTTTTTTCATATCGACCAGTTATTATTCAGAGTAATCAATGGAGGTTTTGATCCTGGGTTTTTAGATCAGCTATTGACCTTATGCCGGAATAAGTATTTTTGGATTCCATTCTACATATTCATACTCAGTTATGTACTGACTAATTATCGTCGCAGCCGTTGGCTTATTATTTTGTTTTTTGGAATCACTGTAGCTATCTCAGACGGTATTTGTAGCCAACTAATTAAGAAAAATGTAGAGCGTCAGAGGCCATGTCATAACTCTGAGATGGCAGTTAATGAAAGGATACATTGTGGTCATGGTTACAGTTTTCCTTCCAGTCATGCATGTAATCATTTTGCGATAGGACTATTCCTATTTCTATTGTTTTATGATTTCCGATATCGATTTATATTGCTTCTCTGGGCTGGACTAATCGCGATATGTCAGGTATATGTAGGCGTCCATTATCCGAGTGATGTCATAGCAGGAGCTATTTTAGGTATGTGTATAGGATACGTATGCTTTAGTATATTTGAGGTGTTAACGAGTAGATTAAATATGTCACGCTCATCCATTGCATAGATAATCAGAATCTTATACTATAAATAAAGCAGGAAAATGTCCTTTGAATTATTAGACGGAAAAGCCCTATCTCTTACGATCAAAGAAGAAATCAAGGAAAAGGTAGATCAGATTAAAGAAAAGAATCTCAGACCTCCCCATCTCTCAGCAGTCCTTGTAGGAAATAATCCAGCCAGTGAGTCCTACATGAAAAACAAAGTTAAGTCATGTGATGTGGTCGGATTCACTTCGGATCTTATCAGAAGAGATTCTGATGCCACAGAAGCAGATATCTTATCTATTGTGCATGACCTTAATAAGGATGATGGCGTAGATGGATTCATCGTACAATTACCACTTCCAGATCATATCGATAGTGAAAAAATACTTCTGGCCATCGATCCTTCTAAAGATGTAGATGGATTCCATCCACATAATTTTGGTTGTATGGCTCAGGGCTTAGATTGTTATCTACCGGCCACACCTTACGGTATTCTTCTTATGATAGAGAGGCACAACATAGAGACCTCAGGTAAGCATGTCGTTGTGATAGGAAGGAGTAATATTGTGGGCACACCACTCAGTATTCTACTGAGTCGTAAGACAGATGTCGGGAATGCCACAGTGACACTTGTACACAGCAGAACTAAAGACTTAAGTTCGATCACGAGGCAGGCTGATATTTTGATCTCAGCAATAGGAAAGCCATTCTACGTGACTGCTGATATGGTGAAGGATAACGCAGTAGTCATCGATGTCGGGATCAATAGAATAGATGATCTCAGCCGTAAGTCTGGCTCTCGATTAGTCGGTGATGTAGACTTCGAGAAAGTTTCTCTTAAGTCTTCCTATATTACACCTGTACCTGGTGGAGTAGGGCCTATGACTGTTGTAGCACTGATGCTAAATACACTGTCAGCGTACAACAAGAAGTTATCATAATTATCGTATCCCTAAAAAGTAAAAAAATATGAGTGACGAGTGGTCAAAGCTTACAATAGACTATCAAGACACGAAAGTAGAAATGGATCTAATCATAGGCTGGCTCAGTTATTATGGTGCAGAATCTGTCGTCGAGCAAGAAGGGATATTAGAAGTCTATGTCGGTCGAGACTCTGCTGATACACTTGTTAGTAACTTAGAAAGTAACGCTTCTCTATCAGGTATAAAAGTGTCTAAGGAAGAAGTCGAAAACAAAAACTGGAACGAAGTATGGGAATCTAACTTCGAGCCTATCCAAATCGGCAAAGTAGGTATCCGAGCTGAATTCCATGAGCCGATAGATGCTGAAATGGAAATCGTCATACAACCTAAGATGGCTTTCGGCACAGGGCATCATGAGACGACGTACATGATGATAGAGTATATATCACAATTAGATATGTATGAGAAGTCATTATTAGACTATGGATGTGGGACAGGCATACTCACAGTCCTTGCTGCTAAGCAAGGTGCTAAGCCGATAGTGGCGATAGATATGCAGGTAGAGGCCACAGAAAACACAAAGGAACACTTAGACTTAAATAATATACCTTCTAATTCGATCAAGATCTACCAATCCGACATATCACTGCTAAATGATGATAAGTACAACATCATCTTAGCGAATATCAATCGCCATGTCCTACTCAGCAAAGCCCAAGAAATCAAAGATCGATTAGAAGATAATGGGACGATTATCATGTCTGGTATCCTTAAGTCCGACGAGAAGAAAGTGAGGGTTTTGTATGAGGGATTGAAGTTTGAATTAGTACATACGGAGTATCGAGAGGAGTGGTGCTTGTTTGTTTTTCGAGTAGGGTAGTTGGATGTGTAATGAACTCATAAAATATTAACCTGTTCGACGTAGGCTGAAGCTAAGCTTTAGAGCAACGACGCCCACGTCATTATTAGGGTTGAAAAATCTATCTTCAATGACCATAATTTATAAGCGAATGATGAGAGGTATTATTAACCATCCCTACAACTTCATTCTCAAGACAGAATCTTGAATGTGAATGCGACGTAGGCTCTACACGCAAGGCTGAACTTCAGCCTACGCCGAACAGGGTGGGATAGTACTCGTGACGGAAAACAGGTTTCTATCGGTGTCTATACTTATGTGATAGGAGTTGCGTTAAGTAATGGAAAAGAAGCTGTATATTTCGGTAATGTTACGCTTGTTAGCTGAAGCGATTTAGGGAATTGGGATCATCCTTACAAGTATTTAACCAAGTGGATTAAAACATAAAGAATTGGTCGCTGACAAGTATTTACATTTCCAAAATACAATTATTTAACCATCAAAGGCCTTGCAGTTAACTTTGATTCATAGATGAATAAACTGAAATACTTTATATTAATTTTTCTATTTTCCTGTACTGAGCAGAGCGGTATTTTACCAACTGATAAGATTGAAACTTGCATTAGAAGTACAGGATATAATGATACATTGATTTGTAGAAAAGATCATTATTTAGTTGATATCACTGATACATTGTCGGATAAAACAGCGTTAACAAGTAGTGATATACAAGAACTTCCGACAACCAATATTAATGAGTTAGTTAAAATCCAAAAGCTGTCAATCGATAAATAATGCCCCTGTTCGACGTAGGCTGAAGCAAAGCATTAGAGCAGCGACGCCTACGTCATTATTAGAGTTGAAAAATCTGTTTTCAATAGCACTAATTATAGATACAATACACTCAACTTATCAGCGAATGATGAGAGATATTATTAACCATTTCTATAACTTCATTCTCAAGACAGAATCTTGAATGTGAAAGCGACGTAGGCTCTATACGCTAGGCTCAACTTCAGCCTACGCCGAACAAAGAAGAATTATTTAATTTTGATTGCAAATGAGAATACTATTATACATCGCAAGTTCTGTAATGGTTTGTGTCCTATTAGGTGATTGTAGCTCATCAAAGAAACTAATTACTAATATCCAACCCACACAAGAGGAAATTAATAATTCTGACTTGTACTATGATGTGGTAAATCTGGTTTTGGATCACTTCTATATCGAAAAATCATATCCATTCTATGACATAGATGGCGAGCAGAAAATTCTATTACATCACATAGCTGAAGTACAGACATGGAATTGTTTCTTGTATCAGAAAAAAAACTTTTTTTATTATCATAGCTATATTGACACTCTTTCTGAACCTATACTTAATGTAGGCATAAGAAAAGAGAGATTGCGGAACTTGTGTAAAGCTGTGAAATCCTCATTTTTATTAAGTTCAGATAGTAATAAATATAAACACAAGATTGCTTTTAGTGATAAAGAGATTTCTGAGTATCCTAACTATCGAGGCCCTGACACTAAGTTTTTTTCTCCTGTAATAGATAGGGCAGATGGATACTTTGTAATTTATTTTAGTAATATGGATTTTGAAGGAGGAGTGGGCCATATTGTGGAGTTACTTTATGACCACAATGGGTTTAGAATTAATAATATTAGTCGAGATCCTCAGGATCATTTTGGATGTTGGCACAAAGAGGACTATGTGATTAAGATGTGCAGATAATAAGTTATCCGACTATTCTCTGTAACCGCTTATACAACTGCGCCACGGGCAACCCCAATATATTTGTATAAGATCCTGCAATCCTTAACATAGATTAGGAGCTATTAAATAAATGCAATATCTTAGTACCCTAATTAGATAACCATGCCTACTTATTTTATTGTAGATGGAGTCAAGATTGAATTGTATTTTAAGGATCACAATCCACCTCATTTCCATGCTTTAATTTCTGAGTATGATGCTATGATAGAAATCAAAACTCAGACTATTATACAAGGCAGTTTGCCTAATAATAAGAAGACTAAGATTTTGAAATGGGCAAAATCTAATGAATCTACATTGATGGCTATTTGGAAAGTTTTAAAAGATTAGAATCATGAGAGCGAGTAATAAAATACCAAGAATCTTACAAATTTTTAAGATTAGTAAATACTTAATTTATTGTGTGTTTAATAATGGCGAGTATAGAGTCATTGATTTTGAGTTATTATTTAAAAAATGGAAGACTAATTCTGATAGTTTTGAATATCCACTCAAAGACCTCAAAAACTTTAGAAAAGTCGAACTGAATTCGGGAACATTATCATGGCCTCAAATTACGAGAACTATTAATTTACCTGATGGTCAGGAATTTTTAACCTTCTTGGACTTTGATCCTATAGTATTATTTAACAATAGTGTCCGAGATGAAAAATTAAATCAACGATATTATATAGGTAAAATGCTAAAGTCAGAAAGATTGAAGGCAGGATTAACTCAAGAAGAATTAGCAATCAGGTCTGGTACGACCAAAAATTATATCTCAAGGATTGAAAATAATAAGTCTGATATAGAACTCAGGACATTAAGAAAAATAATTGAAATAGGCATGAAAAAGAAATTAGAAATTGGAGTAAGATAAGTTAGATGTTTTGATTATCTTACTTAGGGTAGATCCTTGCTGATAGTGTAAAGTTAGAACAAAAGTTGTTTCTAAATATTTGCAATACTTAATCTGAGTTTACCCCAACTTACTAAGCCGCTCATACAACTGCGCCACGGGCAACCCCAAGATATTTGTATAAGATCCTGCAATCCATTCTACTTTTGCCATACCTATCCAGTCCTGTATACCATAGCTTCCAGCCTTATCCATAGGCTTATCTTTCTGTACATAGTATGATGCTTCTTCTTTGCTAATAGGAGCAAATTTTACATCCGTTTTTGTGGTGAATGTGTCTCTTTCATTATTCTGTAAGATAGTCACAGCAGTGTATACCGTGTGTACCTCATTAGCCAGCATTAGTATGATGTCTAATGCATCTGCTTCATCTTTAGGTTTGCCGTAGATTTTGTTTTTGTATGCAACTATGGTGTCTGCGGTGAGGATGATCTCATTAGTGACGGAAGGCATGTGTGCTGCTGCTTTGGCTTCTGAGATATGAGCTGCAACTTTTGGTATGGCTAAGTCATCTGGATAGGACTCATTGGTTTCTATGATGCGGATCTCATAGTCTTCTACGATCTGTGAGAGTAACATAGATCTTCTTGGGGATTGTGATCCGAGGACTATTTTCTTATCTGTTAGTAGCATCGTTTTGTCTTTTGCGCAGTATTTGTGATGAGTGATAAATAAGTCAGTGTTTTATTGTCAATGAAATTCATCTTACAAATTCCCAATTCAGTAAATCTTATACAGGCTGTAGATCAAAATTCAAATCTAAAGCCATTGCTATTTGAACAAAATTTGAAATTCTGACATCTTCACCATTTTCGACTCTTGAAATATATGGTCTTTTTTTACCTACCTTTTTAGCTAACTGTTCTTGGCTTAACTTTAATTCCAACCTTCTGTTTTTAAGAATCTCACTGAGATAAAATGAGTAAGCTTTCTCTTTAAATACTTTTCTGGATACAGTGCCTTCTTTTCCAAATTCTTTATCCAATAGTTGTTTGGCTGCTTTAAGTTTCTTTAGTTTCATAACTCATATTTTATACTACATATGTAACGAAATAGTTTCAGGCATTAGTTCGACAGAACTCTTGTCTTTTTTGTAGTCATAATTGTTCTTACTCATTCGATAGAGCCTTAAGAGGGCTCACATTAATAGGATAAGATATATCAATCCACTAAGCATGATGGCTTTGCAGAGCTGACTGAGATGATGAAATTGCTTTTTGTCTTGCGCCTTAAATATAAATATTGTCAATAATACGGTAGGTGCTAATATGGCTATCCCGAAGTATAATGACAATAACGTATCGTGTATGTGCATTAATGTATAATACCAACTCGCCAGCAACATTATAAGTACAATAGAATTCAGACCACTTAGTACTTGAGCTTTCTCTGGACTATTGATAATCGGTAGCGTTCTATATCCTGCGGCTTTATCACCTTCGATGTCTTCTATATCTTTGAGCATTTCTCTGATCATTGATATCAAAAAAATAAATGCACTGTAGAACACAATGATACTGATGGCTTCTCCAGAGGCTGTATTCTGTTGCCACGCTATGCTACTGATAACTTCCCACTCAGCATAGACGATGATCAGCATGACAAATGCCGAGAATAATGCAACGATGACATTACCGATCAGCACCTGCTTCTTCCAATGAGAGGAGTACAGAAACAATAGAAGATTAGCTATAATATATATCAGGCTAAGAAAGGGACGACCTATAGAATATGCGATCCAATATGCCAATACAAAACCAGTAATCAAAAAGAAAAAATACAGAGAAAGATAGCTGCTTCTGTGATTTAGCTTATTCGGCTTTTGATTATCTATATCGCTGTCGTAGTCGAAGTAATCATTAATATAATAACCGCATATCGTAATGATGAGCGTCACAGCTATGAATGGATATAGTAAATTGGGATATAAGCTGAGTGACCCAGTAGAGCCACCATTTATAAAAAAAAGATAGTAAAAGAAATACTGAGTCAGAGCGACTATAAATAAATTAAGAGGTCTACTGGCTTGTATTATAGATAACATGGTGATACATCAGATGAAGATCGGCATTCTACTGATTCTCCCGCCACTCATATACCCACTTCGCCTGGATCATCTCCAGATGGCCCTCTGAGGAATCTTCTCTCTTACCTACAAAGTTAGGAATAGAAAGAATCCATTCCAGAAGGTCTGTGAATCGGATACGATAGATCTTTCCTTCATTAAATTCATCACCGAACTTATCATATAATCCTATGGCAATATCTTCATGATCTGCCCATTCGATAGGTAAGTTGTTTATTTCTTCAAAACTCATATTTCTTGCTATTAATGTTCGTGTCCGATAATCTGTTCTTGGTCTGGTATGATGACTTCGAGTTCCGCGTCTGCATCTTGTATCACACATTGGCAAGCTAATCGAGACTCGATACGTGGATCGATAGCTCTATCTATGAAGTCTTCCTCTCGATCTGTAATCTCAGGAAGTGAGTCCTCACCTTTTTCCACATATACGTGGCATGTGGAACATGCACAGACACAACCACAGTTATGATTAAGATGTATATCGTTATCTTCTGTTATCTCCTGTATTGTAAACCCAGCCTCCACATTCTCTACGACCTTAGTCTCTATGCTCTTATCTTCAAACTTAAAAGTAATCCTCGCCATATATGATGATCAATATTATTATAACTTATTAAAGAAAGGTAACACCAATAGGGGATGTTAAGGTTCAATTTGGATGAAAAATATTAGTAATCTGCTTTTTACTAAATAAAATAATATCTTGTATAACTGAATAAAGGTGTATAAAAGATGTCCGAAGATAAGTCATATATAGATAGCGACCATTATAAATTTAAGGAATTAAACATTTATTCCTCTACCGAGTGGTTAGCTGATAATGCCAAGAAATACAGGCAAGTGTTTAATGGTCAGATGGCCAGTTATATCTATGCAGAGCTTTCTTTTTATAATAAGCAGTTCGATCAGGATGTGTGGAATGTCAATGTTTCCTTTAAGTGTTATGAATTAGGGAAGAAAAAAAAGATCTGCCAGCTTGATTTCAATAAGAAGGTTAGCAAACAGGATAATATCGTCTATATCAGAGAAGGCTGGGGTAATAAGAAAATAGGCTCTTTCTGGAAGAAAGGCACTTATTATTGGGAAGCTTACATCAGTGAGACTAAGGTGGCGACTAAATATTTCTACGTAGAAGACTATGGATCTGTGTGGGATAATATGGAAAATAATAGAGTAGAGCTAAAGTCTATGAAGTTATATGAAGGCTCGTTCCATGATATTCCGCAAGAAAAGAGAGAGTATTACAGCATCTTCTCTGACCAAACCACAAGATATATCTATTCCGAAATCATGCTCAAAAATAAGGAGATAAGGGAGGATTGGACATTAGAATTATTTCTCAAATTCTACAACGATGCCCGTGAGCTAAAAGGTAAGGTTTCTAAGATTGTAAAAGTAAAGTCGACAGATGATATACTATCAGTCAGTGCAGGCTGGGGTAGTAATGTGAAAGGATCATGGAGGATAGGGAGATATACCGCTGAGCTGATCATGATGGATAAATTAGTCGCTGTCGTACCATTCGATGTAGACTATGATAATATGGTCGGTGTCTTACCGATGCAAATCTACAAGGGAGATCGCCCGATCTTAGTAGAACCAGACAGTCAGGTACTACACAGTTACAAGGATGTCCTGATGAAGCTCGACAAACTTATCGGCTTAGACTCTATCAAACGTCAAATCGCAGATCATAAGAACTATATAAATTACCTGAAGCTCAGAAAAGAAAAAGGTCTCAAGGAGAAAGATGCGATTAATATCCATTCAGTATTCACCGGTAATCCGGGGACAGGAAAGACGACAGTCGCTCATATGATGGGAGCGATCTATAAGGAAATGGGTCTATTAACTAAAGGGCATGTACATGAAGTAGATAGAAGTGATCTTGTCGGAGAATACATAGGTCAGACAGCTCCCAAAGTAAAGAAAGCAATCGCTAAGGCTAGAGGTGGCGTATTGTTTATAGATGAAGCTTATGCTCTTGCCAGAACGAATGATGACAGCAAAGATTTCGGAAGAGAAGCAATAGAAATATTAGTCAAAGAGATGTCGAGCCAGGAAGGAGATATGGCAATCATAGTGGCAGGATATCCGAAGGAGATGGATCATTTTATAAATTCTAATCCAGGACTTAAGTCTAGATTCAAACATTATTTTGAGTTTCCAGATTATTTGCCTCAGGACCTTAAGGCAATTGCCAGTCATGCAGCTGTGGATAAAGGAATTGTATTCTCCAAAGCAGCCAAACTGAAGCTCGATGACATAATCGTAGAAGCCTTCCGTAATAGAGATGGCCAGTTCGGTAATGCAAGATTCGTATATAACTTAGTGGAGAAGGCTAAGGTACATCTTGGGCTCAGAGTTATGAAAACGGATGACCCAAAAGCACTCTCTAAGAAAGCGCTTAATCTTGTAAAATTAGAAGATATAGAACGAATCAGAATAAAGAAAACGATTATCAAACCTATCATACCTGTAGATGAAATATTACTCAGAGAATCGATTGCAGAGTTAGATGCATTGATAGGAATGGGGAACATCAAAAAGGAAATCAAAGAGCTCGTAGATATCGTACACTTTCACAAAGCATCAGATAAGGATGTGCTGAATAATTTTTTCTTACACACGGTATTTATAGGTAATCCAGGGACTGGTAAGACGACTGTTGCCAGGATTTTGACTAAGATATATAAGGCACTCGGATTATTAGAAAGAGGTCATATCGTAGAGACGGATAGACAAGGACTGGTAGCAGGATACATCGGTCAGACTGCCATCAAAACGAACGAGAGAATTAATGAGTCCATGGGTGGAACTCTATTCATCGATGAAGCGTATGCACTCAGTAATTTTAATGGTCTGCAAGGTGACTATGGTAACGAAGCGATACAGACGATTCTAAAGCGGATGGAAGATAACAGAGGCGAGTTCTTCGTATTCGTAGCTGGTTATCCAGATAATATGGAGGTCTTCCTTAAGGCAAATCCAGGACTCAGATCTAGATTCGATAAGGTATTGAAGTTTGAAGATTATTCTGCTCAGGAGCTGCTCCAGATTGCGCTTAGCATGATCTCTCAGAATGGTTATCATATGAAGTCTCCTGCACAAGAATCGCTCTCAGAGCTTCTAATAGATATGCATAAGTCACGCAGTAAGTACTTTGGCAATGCAAGAGAAGTGAGGAAACTAATACATGATGTTATCAAAAATCAAAATTTAAGATTGGCTCATGCAAAACCAACATCTAAGACCAATAGAAATGAAATCGTATTAGATGATGTCAAGTATCTGGCTGGGCAGTCTGATAGTGATCTATTTACGAGGGAGAGTATTGGGTTTAATAAGTGAAGCCCCATGAATTACGTTGACAGGATAGTTTAAACTTTAAACCCCTTTGTTGATAACTTTTCAAAGTTAATTAATAAAATAATTCCAATTTGTATTTGGTCATATAAGCGGACAAAGGCTCTGC
>Ga0209187_1000774_pt1 | contig 47496 bp, 41 predicted proteins | sample BantaG_FD_187430 | JGI IMG/M metagenome (GOLD analysis project Ga0209187, IMG submission 187430) | Marine algal microbial communities from Bantry Bay, Ireland - BantryBay_4 metaG (SPAdes) (version 2) | ecosystem: Host-associated > Algae > Red algae > Unclassified | place: Bantry Bay, Ireland...
CCAGGCCATGCCGACCCCGCGCACGGACAGCGGTGCGGGCGAAATCCCCGAAGTCAGGAGGTCGACCCTGAAGTCGGTTGAATGCACAGCAAAGCCGGAAGTTTTCAGCGATTATTGGACACCGTTGAAAACATTGTATAATAATTCTGTTAAAAACGATTTCGAGCCACCTGATAGTTTATTGGGGGTCACTGGAGTTCTTTGTAGTTCGCGGGGTTTTACGCGAAGCCTTTGCGGCATAGTGATTGACGACAAGGCCGGTGTGATGACGCAACCATCGGAGTTCGCATACCAGTCACTTTTAGCAGGAGGAGTCCTAATTGGGTGTATCGGCCCAGGTTGTGATGGCGTGGAAGCGAGATACAAATTTGGCGATTATGAAAAAGCAACGCCAGTTGTCCTGTGGCCCCATGATGATGAGCCTTCTTTTGGCCCCTTTCCTGGCTGGGATGTAGTATGAAATCTTTTTATTTCGGCTTCACCAACTTGTTCTCACGGCTCGCCCTCATCTCGCTCTTTTTTGCTCTGCAACTGAAAGGAGAGCCTGATTTAAAGACATCGGTAAAAATGGCCATGGACTGCAAGGCGCTTCCAAGTGAGGATATACAAGATTTCGTGGAAAAGACCCTTTCAGCGTTGAGCGATTCGGATCCTCACGAACTAGCCGTCGTCGCGCACAAGCGTTCGCGGCGCGAACGGGACAGGCCATCTTTCCGCAGCACTGTTGCCGTATTGGTCAGCCTGAATCAGTATTTTGGTCGCCAGTGACTTACTAATCTGTTCTGGGGAACTTTCGGCTCCACCCACTTACGAGCACGGACAGGCTTTCAGAGATCAAAAAGTAGTCCCCTGTAATAAAAAACACTGACAGTCTATCAGGGGCGGATGCGTTTTGGATTCAAAGAAGCGTTCGCTGCGCGAACGGGACAGGCCATCTTTCCGCAGCACTGTTGACGTATTGGTCAGCCTGAATCAGTATTTTGGTCGCCAGTGACTTACTAATCTGTTCTGGGGAACTTTCGGCTCCACCCACTTACGAGCACGGACAGGCTTTCAGGGGGCAAAAAGTGGAGCCCTGTAATAAAAAACATTGACAGTCTATCAAGGGCGGAGGCGTTTTGGATTCAAGGGCCTGTCTGACCTAAAATTACAACCTAGGTTGTAATTGGCTACAACCTAGGTTGTAATTTTGGGCGAACTGAAAAAAGTGATATTTTACAAGTGCTTGATTGCAAGCAGCTTACCCGATTCGGTGATTTTCTTGGCATGGTACCTGCTTGAATAAACAGGCATGCGCAAAGCCAGAGTAAAATTCCACGACCTTTCCGGATACTTCCACTGCATGTCGCGGATCATCAACCACGAATTCCTGCTTGATGATGCGTGTCGGGATCAGTTCGTAAAGATCATGCGCAAGGTGGAGGCGCTGACCGGGACCGAGGTGATCACCTTTGTGGTGATGAGCAACCATTTCCATATTCTATTGGCGGAAAACATACGACAGGAACTGAACGACGAGCAACTGCTCGATCGCCTCCGCGCGTATTACGGCAAGACGAGCAAGACCTATCTCGAACATGATGCGTGGTTGAAGCAGCTGCGGGCGGATGGGCTGGATGCCGCAGCCGCCGAGTTCCACGAACGATTTCAGGCACGGATGAACGATGTGTCGGAGTTCATGAAAACGCTGAAGCAGTGTTTCACGCAATGGTACAACGAGAAGAACCGCCGAAGTGGCACGATCTGGGACGGCCGGTTCAAAAGTGTGATGGTCGAACCGATGGTCGAGCGGATGTCCGAATCCAGAAGCGGCATGCTGAGCACGGTCGCGGCGTATATCGATTTGAACCCGGTCCGCGCTCGCATGGTGACCGATCCCGCGAAGTACCGCTGGAGCGGCTACGCTGCGGCCTTGGGCGGTTGCGGGTCGGCGCGGGCGGGACTCGAGCGACTTTACACTTCCGACGGCACGCTGGCCCTGGGGTTCGGCAAGGACGGGGAGGCCACGTGGGATGTGGTTTGCGAGCGCTACCGGATGCTGGTCTATGAACGCGGCGTGAGGAAGACCGACCGTTCGGGCAAGATTATTCGTGAGGGCTTCGGCGCGGAAGAGATCCGCGCGGAGCTGGAGCGGGGTGGCAAGCTGCCGCTGCATGATCTGCTGCTGTGCCGGGTCCGGTATTTCAGCGAGGGGGTGATGATCGGCAGTGCGCATTACATCGATTCCTACGAGGAGAAAATCCGTGAAAAGCTCGGCCTGAAGCGGGCGAGGTTGGCTAAGGCCGTTCGGGAATGCGCGGACAGTTCCTTGTATGCGTTTCGGCGGTTTTGGAAGCAGCAGGTGTTGATCGATCCGGACTGAGGTTCGGTGGCGAGGGGAACGTGGTGGTGGGGCGACCACCGATATTCAAGTAAAACGATCCAGATCAAGGCGGAGCTCTACCTTGATCTGAGCTGATTCTCCCAATTCAGAGGGATTTTCATTGTTTTGGTCGTCCTCGCAGGCATGTTTCTTCTCTTGTTCGAATAGATCTACGAACTGGAGAGCCCCATCACAAGTCAATTAAAAAATTTGAATGAATTAATAATTATTGCGGGGAAATGGTCTGTCCCCCTTCGCGAAGCGAACGCCCCTTTGGGCCTGAGGAAGAGGCGAGAGCGGCGATTAGCTTCAACTTCTATAAACCCAGTAATGGGGTGATGGAGCTTCGAGTTGAAGGCGAATTGGATGTGAGCTACAAGGTTGAGAAGTCCGTGCCTGTTGATTTCACCATAGAGCGATGTCGTCAAGGAGGAGCCGGCTTCGGTGGGGAACTTTCTATCAACATTACTGGGAGAGCCGCTTTTGCAATGAGGGATTGGGAGGTCCAGTCCTTCAGTTTGGAGGTGTCGAATTCTGACGATGAGGATGTTTTATCTGCCGCCGCATATTATAAACTAACAAGTTGTAGGGAGTATTCCGCCGGAATAAGGAGTCTTGACCTTGTTCTCTTGTATGACGGGGAGTGGTCTGGGAGTGGGAGCGCCACGCTCTGCAGATATTCCAGTCAAACTGAAATGAGGAGAGGAGATGACCCCACCGGGCAGTGTTACCGCTTGAGTTCTGAACCTTCCGGATGGAGTCTAGTTGAGGTGCCATGAAAAATCCTTATATTCCCATCGCATTGCTGTTTTTCCTGTTCTTAATTGGCCATTCAAGGGCAGACGTGTTTAGTTCAACTTTTGAGGAGGAAACGAGAATTGTCTTCATCCCGGACTTTGCGCCACGACCATCTTTTTCGGGGGTTTACTTCGTGCTCACCGAGGCGTCAGGAAAGCGAACGACGGTTAACAAAAGACCCATCTTTCCCCATTATGCTCCTGAAGTGGATCACGATCTTGGTGCCTTTGGCGTGCCCAGAGCCAGGCTTTTAACTGAAATCAAAAATCGGGCTGGGTTTTCAGGGGAGGAATGGCTGGAGTCATATGACCGTAAAGAAATTGTGGCCGAGCTCCAAACTGCCGGAGGTAATTTAAGTGATTTTGTCGCAAGCAGCATTGGGGACTTCACTGCCGCCTCCGCGAACGGGCTCGGCTTGGTTTTACCCAAAGGCAAGTATACCGCGATCGAGGTATTTGCGGATTATCAGGGAAAGCGGGAAAAGGTTGACTCGGCTGTAATTGACGAGGAGCTGGAACGCGGTAGTCCCCTCAGGACTTTAAATTGTCGGATCGATCGTAAATCCGGCGATGCAATTATGATGGTGAAGGGCGGCGAGAAAGGATTTTTTGCATATGCCTCTGCATGGAAGGATGATACTTGGCAACAAGTCACCCACGCTGCCCTTTTCCCCTATCATGGGCTCAAGATTGCGAACGGCCGAGAGATAAGTAAATTCAAAGTCACTCTTGTGAATAAGTGTGGTCACCCGTTCTCCTCCATGGTGGTGGAGAATCCGCTGAATCCTCCCAAGGTTATAGCCTTCGGGTCAGAGTCAGTTGACTCCTTTCGCGTGGCAAAAGTGCAGGATACGTTTCACGTCAGTTTTTTTTCAAAAGTTGCAGTGCCTGGTAATTGGGTGCTTCATGCCGAGCGGATCGGGGGGGGATACGTGAAAATCTACTGCTTTCCCCGCCCATGGATCATGAGAACATTTACTTTAAAAAGGCTTTCGAAAATCAGAATGGGCGGGAATTTTCGGCGACGATCAAGCCTGGAGATCCCGGCTCCCATGCAATCGTCATTTCGTTTGATGACGGAAGTAAGGTAACACGCATTGCAACAAAAAATTTAAGTTATTCGGGGTGTTACGCAACTTCCGCTCCCAAGATCGTGAAGCATACGAGTGACTGTGAAACCATGACTCTCATTGTAGAGCCCGCCACATTCACTTGCCAGGGTGCAACGTTTACGTCTGTACGGTTCACCAATCCTGATGGAGAAACTTTCGGAGCCCAAAAATACGAACAATTGGAAGGTAGAGAGCTCACGATCAGCAAGACATACTTCAAGCGTGGAAAAGAAGCGGTGGAAGTCAAAGTGCGAACGGGTTTGAAGGTCGCTGTGCCCGGTGGCCGCGAGATCTCTATCTATTCTGAGTTCTCCGAACCGGTCTTCGGAACGTACGACAGCAAAGGGTTGTATCCGCCCAAAACGGCGGGTCACGGTTTGAATGGAGAAACGTTCTCCATGCAGGTAAAAAACCACCCAGTTGGCACAGACTTTGTCGTAAGCCTTCACAATGGGGAGAAGATTGTTCCTTTAAAGGAGGGCCTTGCTGTTTTTGAAATTGATCCAGACAAGGACGAGGAATTCAAGTGCTACTTCACGGACGGTTGTAATGAGTCGGCGCACTTCCAGATTGTAGCTGCCGCCTACAGGGCACTTGACGTGGCGATACGGCCGGAGGTCCTGTCGGGCGAGGCGGGAGTCTGCCGCATTCGCCCTCTGATTGGCCGAGCTCTTGCTGGAAATGTGCGATTCATGGTCCTGCGCACAGGGGAGGGGCTGCACCGGCTTGCCAAAGATGGGACCTTCCACCTTGTTCCGAAATCAAATGCGGTGTATCACATCGTCGTGTACACTAAGCGTGGTGGCTTTGTTTCCTCCCAACCCTTTAACTTGGAGAATATCGATTGTGGATCTGACTGAAGTAGAAAAAGAGAGAGTTGAAAAGGTCCTGGATAGAGGGGTCAGTACAAGCATGGATGTGGTCCGTGAGACCTTCGGCAATGATTTTAGGACAGCCGAAGAAGCCACGGAATATGTGGTAGCCGTCCAGCAGTCCGGCGTAGATCTATCGTCTTTACAGGAATCAATTCTGAAAAACTTTGTTTATAAATTCCCATTTGGGGGTCAGTATGGGGCAACCAAGTTGAAGGAATTCAGTCTAAGCCCTCCTGTATTAGATGGTAAGCTGGCACTTTCATTGGACCCTGAAACAATCGTCTGGGATTTTGTTTCGGATCGAATTGTCCTGAAGCAAGATGGCTTCATCTTCTCGTATTCCCCGACCATGTTTTCGCAAAACTTCTGCAGTAGGGTTGTCAACAAGCCCGACCTCGATTTATTCGCGGTGAACTTACATGCTGGAGCTGTCAACGAGGTTGGCATCCACTGGAGGGGGAGGACAACCGGAATTGACTATCGTTGGAACTCTTTCCTGCCCGGGTTAGTCGAATTTCGCGACTTGCCGCTGTTTTTTCATTTTGCGGAGCGTTGGGGCGTTGTTGAATTTACCAAGCAGGAAAAGCGGGCCATTCGAATCTCGATATGGCAAGACAAAGAGGTGATGATTTCAGAATTCTGGCGCGGATGCGAGAAAATTGGGATCGACGGAACGTTCGTCAAATCCGAATATCCAAAAGAGGTTGTTGAGGGATTTTATGAAAATTAGATCATATCTTGTCACGCTCGCGATTACTGTCATTGCGATGTTGTCCATCGGTGAAGAGCCAAGTCCTTGTGACTCCGCATCATCACCTGCGTTTCCCGGCGATCCCGCATGGCCCAGGGACTCGGCGCAGGCTGGCCTTGTTCATGAAATGGACAAGGTGCGCGAGGCCTTGAGGGGAGGAAATTGTAAGTACAACTGGCATCATGTTGTGGTCAAAGGCTTGGGTTCAGACAGCTCCCCTTTGGTGGTTGGGCGCGCTTATAGTAATAGTAAACTCCAATTTGATGTGCATAGCCGACACAATGGCGTTTTGCTGACCATTGAGGACCATGCGCACTTGCGTCGCAACCTTTCTGACGGGCCACGTTGGGACGCCTTGCAACAGAAGGTCTTTACTGCTTTATGCGTCTATCACTTATATCATGCCGCTTTTGAAGGTGCCGCATCACCCGAGGGTGCTGAAACCGCATTCCGGTCGCATTTCAGTGGGAATGAGGCAAATCAAAGCCTACATCTTCTGGATGCATATACCCAGCTTCCTGCCTATCAGTCTGGCGGTGAAAGGCGGGGGGTTCACTATGGTCGCGACACGTTGCCTGTTGTTGTTATGATAATGTTCTTCCTCCACACAGATCTCGAAAATGTGCACCGGGCTGGTTTTTATGCCCCTTTGCGTTATCAAGGTCCCGTTCAGTTCAGTGATAACCGGCAAGGTTATGAGAATCCCAATATTACCTTGCCGCCCTGGGATGGTACCAGCAGTGCAAACTCGCTCTTTGGATTCAGTCACACCAAGGCAGCCACCATCTACAAGCGCACAATTGGGGACCAAGTTGCGCTCGGAAAATATGAGTGCTTTGATTCGGATACTCTCTTTGCGGGGCTGGGCATCGACAATGGGAAGATTCAAGAATTGGCACTTGCTGTGGTTGATCCCGATCCCGTCGATCAAGAAAGGCCTTTCGGTCCTGTAGCAAATGCTTTTCGCATGATTTACGACAATAAGGAAAATATTTTCAAAAGTACGCAACTCCGCGATTCATCCGGAAATTATTTGCCCAGCCTGCTATTTCCTCATGAGGACGAGTGATGAGAGTCTTGCTGTTCGCGTTTCTCGTTTGTGGATTTTGCAGTGGGTGTGGATCATCGCCCTCCTCAAATCCTCAAGATCCCCAAGCCTCAACCAACTCAGGCCAAACAGGAAAAAAGCCTTCTGGACTTCAGGCTGCTGAGACCGCTCAAGAATGTTGGGTGTCGAACACGGTGGCGGAGCCTCCGCTCCCTTCTGAGGATGCACTTGATGAGTGGATTGGTACGTTTGGTGATGCAACCTTTGAGGATAATTGGGACGAAAATTGGGCGAAGGAAGTAGAGAAATATGAAGCGTATTTAGAGGCGAATCGGAACGTAATGAATTCTAGTTACCGGCTTGCCTACATCCAAATGCTTTCTGCGCTTCAAAAGAAGGATGAAGCAGCTGCCTATGCGATGATGTTGCATATCGCAAAGAATGTGGCATTGACACCCAGGGACTTCAAATCTGTAGAGCGTATATTGGACAGGATGAAGAGCCTCGAACCTCAGGAAATGAAAGACGTTCGAGATTTGAACCCGTTCAATGAAGATTGAATAATAAGAGTGAGATGGATCCGGGCGTTCGCTGCGCGAACCTGGACAGACCATTTTCTCGAGGTGAAAAATGTCGATTGTTGGATTTCACCCCTTGACACGGTCCGCATGTCTTGGCGCCCGAGAGGTACTCCAATCTATCGCCCCATGAGGTCTGATTACAACCTAGGTTGTAATTAGTTACAACCTAGGTTGTAATTTGCGGCACCTCGAAAAAACACGAAATATGTAAACAACTGTCATCCGGCGACTTGGGGGATATGCCGAAAACTTGGCACGGGACCTGCTAAATCTTCCAGCATGGCTCATAAAAGATTTAGGCTCAAACGGAAAGGCTACTACCACTGTATGTCGAAGACTCTCAACGGCGAGTTTCTCCTCGGGGACGTCGAAAAGGAGAAGTTTGTCGAACTCATGCGCAGCATGGAGGCCTTCGCCGGTGTGACCATCATCACCTTCGTGGTGATGTGCAACCATTTCCACATCCTGCTCGCCGAGAACGAGCGGATCGAACTCAGCGACGAGGAGATGCTGGCCCGGCTGAGGGCATTCTACGGGCCTAGAAGCGAAACCTACCTTGTGGCGGAGCTCTATCTCCGAGGGTTGCAGGAGCATGAACTGCACGGGGCGATTGCCGAATTCCACGAGCGATATCAGCAACGGATGAACAATGTTTCCGAGTTCATGAAGACCCTGAAGCAGCGTTTCACGCAGTGGTACAACAAACGCAACGAGCGTTCCGGCACGGTCTGGAACCAGCGCTTCAAGAGCGTGGTGGTGCAGTCCCGTGGCAGCAAGGCCTTGAGTCACATGGCCGCCTACATCGACCTCAATCCGCTGCGCGCGCATATGGTGAAAGACCCCAAGGGCTACCGCTGGAGCGGATACGGCGAGGCGGTGGCGGGTGTGGCGCGGGCGCGTGCCGGCTTTGAACGCCTCTACACTGCCGACGGCAGCTTGGCGCTTGGGTCCGGCAAACTCGACGAGGCACGCTGGCAGAAGATCGGCAAGAGCTACCGGATGCTGATCTACGAACGGGGTGTGGCGAAGAGCGACCGCTATGGCAACGCGGTCCGGGCTGGTTTCAGTCGCGAGGAGATCATGGCCGTGTTGGACTGCGGCGGCAGTTTGCCGTGGGATGGTCTGGCGAAATGCCGGGTCAAGTATTTCACTCAGGGGGTGATGATCGGCGCGGCTGATTTCATCGATTTACATGAAGAACGGATTCGCAAGCACCTAGGCCTGAAGCGCAAGCGCATGGCCAAACAGGTGCGTGAGTTCGCCGTCGAACTCCATGTGTTCCGCCGCTATTGGAAATGCCAAGTGTCGCCACCAGCGCCACCAGACTGAAGGAGACAGGGAGCGGGGCGAAAATGGAAAGTCAGGGAGTGACCAGGGCGGAGCTATGCCCTGGTCTGGCCAGCGTGCGTGCCGATTTGCATTTGAGGAGTGGTTCTAATTGAAATTTGGCAATGCGAACCCACTCAAGACATCAAAATATCCCAGCGAATGGCTATTCGTGCAGAGTCAATCAATATTTCCAGGCGACATCACATTTATTCCAGAAAGATGGTGTGTCCGGGTTCGCGAAGCGAACGCCTCCCCTTCGCGAAGCGAACGCCTTTTGCTTCGCCCGGCGTGCAGGTAGTTGAACAAGTGCAGGCGTTGAGGAAGGCCGATCTGCCTCCCTTCCCGACCCAAGCGAGAATGATCTTCACCAAATTCTATCCGAAACAAGGTCAGTTTCGGTCCAATGCAGAGGTCTTTGCCTGGTTAGGGAAGCAGGGATACTCCTTTCCCGAGACCTTCGATAAGACCCAGTGGCAGTTTCTCCTCAGCAAGTCGGAGGATCGGACAGGTAAGCGCCCAGAGTGTCCTCTATTGATGACAACCAAGAATGTGGTCTTGGAAGGTACAGATCCTGCATCGTTGGCGGCAGCACGCTTACAGCTGGAAACCCCGGCGATTTTTTGGCGTCCGCCCGATGCGCCAGTCGTGATGTTTCCAAAATCACTGTCATTTCCCCATTTCCCCATTGCTCCGACTGGGGTCGACATCCTAAGGTAGAACGAATGAACAGAACTTTCACTTTCCATACAGGCATACTGCTCGTTGCTCTATGTGCCTTTGCTTTCCAAGCCCACGCACAGGCGCCTGATCTGGAGAAGCGCCTCGCAGAGGGAACTAAGATTACCGAGGAGGATGTTCGTCTGTATTACTTGCACAAGGTCTTGAATGTGGCCCAGACGGACTTTCTTGCAGCCTACAAGACCGCCGCCGTGTACAAAGAAGCCGGGGAGAAGATTGGCGCATTTCGTGGCTACGGCATGCCCAAAGAGCATCTGGCCTACATGGAGGCCGCCGCAAGTGATTTGCTGGCCAATGCCACCTTCCGTCTAGGTAAGGAGCCTTTTGACCAAGAGGATGTATTCTATGATCTATTTGATGTGATGCGTTGCCAGAACCTGCGTGCAGGGGCTGCGGCCAAGATCCTATTCCAAGCTGAGATGGGCAAGGAAAACCCTGCGGCGAAAGCCGTTGTCGACGCCATTCGTGCGAGTAGAGCGAGCAAGAAATAGCGAGGACCCTTTTATGAAGAAATATATCTCAATATTCCTCATGCTTTTGTGCCCGGTCATCGGATGGACTCAAGACACTGATGATGAGCTTCCACCCGGATTGTTGGAGGAACGGCCTCGCGGTCCGAAGAAGGATCGAGCCGCTAGTTTCGAGGCGGTCAACTTTATCCAGCAGAACGGTAATTTTGTGAAAGCCAACCAGCTTGGAGTAAAATCCAATGTGGAGTTTGGCAGAGTTCACAATCTTGAACTGGCAGTGATTGTTGCAAATCGGTTCCAGCGTGCCCAACGGGATCTAGAGGACAAAAATCGCAATCAAGTGGAGGCAATGGCCGAGCTAATTCTTCTTGCCGACTGTACGTGGTTTCCCGAGGCCAAGAAACTTCAGCCCAAGTTGGTTGATGTGAAACAGCATGAATCCTACGGTAAAGCGTTAGAGCTTTCGCGGAAGCTGAAGGAGATCTATCTTGCTGACAAACTCGATGAATAAGACGTCCCGATAAAATATTTCTTCTAGGCTGAGGTAAGTCCCGTCCGGCTCTTATTTTTAAAGTCCCAAGGCTTTGCTTCCGGCCCTTTCTTCGGCCTGTCCAAACTCGAACCCCTTGGCACCGACCAGCAGGTAGGAATCTCGGTAGCGAGTGTCGAGCAGGCCTTTTTCGGCACCGAGGGAGAACAGGGCTTGTTGGGCGGCTTCGGTGAACGCACGCGAGCCTTCGTCTTTCACCGCGCAAACCACGAACGCGTCTTACGGGAGTTCGCCGATGGCTTTGGCGATGGCGGCGGACTCGGTTTTATAGCCGTAGGTGTCGAAAGTGCGGTTGATCAGAAGTTCGTCGTAGTGGAACGCGAGAACGGCGAGGCCGCGGGTGACGGCCAGTTGGAGTGGCCGGGGCAGCGGATGGAGGACTGGCTGCCGGCGAAGTGGCCTTTGGAGACGACATCCACTTGTTTGAGGAAGGCTTGAAAGGCGTCGGACTCGGGACTGAGGGCGGAGGGAACGCGGTTGGTTGGCAGGTCGGCGTAGACGGCGGCGGTTTTGTTGCTCCAGGTCCGAACGTCGCTGATGAAGGGATCGCCTTGGAATTCGATCAGGGCGTCCTTGGCCTCTTTGCCGAGCTCCAGCTTATCCCGAACGGTCGCCTGCTTGGAGAGACCGGTGAGGTTTTTCTCGTGCTCTTGAGCGAGGGTCAGCAATTCCGAGCGGTGTTTGAACTGGGTGCTGCGGTAGCGGTTGAACAACTGACCCTGGAGCCGGCGTAGTTCCGCGGGGCGTTCGACCACGTCGGGGCGGGTGACAACTCGCTGGATTTCGAAGCGCAGGATCTCTTGTTCGACCGCGAGCGTGTCGTGAAAACGGTTTCGTTTGCTCAGATCGCCGACCATCTTTTCCATGGCTGCAATATAGGCGGGGGCGAAGGCTTCTCGGTCTCCGGCGAGTTTGTCGAGGACGGTGTCCTTTTTCTCCTTGTAGCTGTCCTGCAAGTCCTCAAGTTCGCCGCAGAAGGCCGTCGAGATGGCGGCAAGAGTGATACCAATGAGGACCAAAATGGAATGTAGATTCGTGTTCATATTCAACCTTGTCATGGTGTTCTCGTGCATCTTGCTCGTGAGTGCAAGTGCAGAGACGCCCTTGGAAAAGGTGAAGCCGTATCTGGCTGCGAAGGAGTCGGTGCACGAGCAGCGGATGGACCAGATCGGCGCGAAAGTGAATATTGCGGGGAGATGGTTTGTCCCCGTTCGCGAAGCGAACGCCTTCCTGGAAAGAAATGAGATTTGAGCGTGATCAGTTTGCCCTGAGGTTATGGTTTGATTTGAAACTTATCAGCCCTTTTCCTGCCTCAGAGGTCCGCGAATACTGTGAGGCCTCTTTTTGTCTTCAGCCAGTCGCGGGGATGCTGTCGACTCCTATTGGGAGTCCGCCTTTCGCTGCGGCTTGTTCGGGAGTCATCACTATCGGCAAGGATTGGGCAGGTTTTAGAAACGATATGGATGGCTTGGCAGCCATCCTTGGCCCCCGTCGAATAGAGATCGGGGTTTTTGGCAGCACGAGACTTTCGATCGGGTCATCCGGAGCTATGGATGTTTCGGGACGATATAAGTTTAAGCGTCATTCTTCGGGGCAGGCGGTTTATGATATTCTTTTTTATCACCCGTTTGGGCCCAGAAAGCTGGAGAAGGACAAACTCTCTGTCCCCTCCGAAAAGGTGAAGCCACTTTCGCGTCGCCCGGTAGAGGTGGCTTGCCTGGAACTTGTAGATGTCGGGAACCACGTTGTGCCGGGGACAGCCCAATCCCTTGCGGTTCCCATTGAGATCAAACGCCAATTGCAGAATATTTCCTGTCGGACCGCGTTTGCCGCCATTCCTCTTTTCAATGATGAAGATTGGATGCGGTTTATTCAAATGGGAGAAACTCTACTGCCCATCTATTCCCCCCGTTTAATGAGCATTTACCGTGGGACGATTGTCGAGTTGAATTTGCGGGACAAAGATAGTTTGTCTCCCAAGGTCTTTGAGGGAATTTATAAACTGGACAAAGAACGCGGCGAATACCGAGGCGAGTTCAGGGACAATAGTGCTCAGGGCTTCGACTATGATGACCTGATCCTTCGACGTGTTGTTCCCGTTTAACCTTACTCTTGTCACGCCACCGTAATGAAATGTTTTCTCCCATCTATCGCCTTCCTTCTACTCCTGTCGGGCCCTGCCTTTCCCCAGGATTTGTCACCGGGTTATTACTTGGCTGAAGATCCCCGTCGTAGCATCCCCCAGTTGTATACCATCTATGAGAGTGGTGGAAAACTGGAGGGGATGGAAGATTTTGAGATCTGGCGTTTCGAGAAGAAAAGTGAGGGCTGGCAAGGAAAAGAAACCGAAGGGCGCCTTGAGCCAATTACAATTAGCCCTTCCACCAACGGGCTGACCTTGACCTCGGAGGATGGAGATTTTCCATTTAAAAAAATGTCGGCAAACGACTTCTGGCGTAGGGGTGTTAAAATCGATCTCGGTCCCAGCTACGTCAAATCACGAATGGCACTTCGCTTCACCGCGGCAAAGCAAGCAAAGGCGATCGTCTGGGTGAATGGTGAGGTCATGATGTATGATGCGGTCCTCATGCCGGAGGGCGTGTTGGACGTAAAACTGCCTCATGATCTGAATGGGCATTTGCGACTGGACTTGAAGGGCACGAATCTATTGGTGCGTGCGAGCGGGACCTCTGTTGCCGGGTTCGCTCCTTCCAGATTGGATCGTCCACCTCCATTCAAAGAGCGTGATCAAAAACGCATGGATCGATTCCTTCCAGACCGTTGGCAGTCCCTCGGTGAGATCCTCCAATTTATTGATCATGCAAGCTCTTATCAAAAGGCAGTGGAAGAAGGAGCGCGGATCGCCGAGAAGATACATACGTTTCGGTTATCACAACCCCACATGCAAGATGGTTTCAATCATGGCCGTCAGCTTCCGGTGTATGAAAATGGATTTGAATTGCTTAAAGGTGTCGGGTTTCAGGAAGATGCCGCCCGGCAACTTGCCAGTCGATGGCGGTTTTTTGATCATCGATTCAACAGCATGTACGACAGGCAAGCCCTTGGTTTTTTTTCCGCAAATTTTCCGCTTGCGAAAATGCAACCTAAGGATCTTCAAGAAGTTTTTGACCAGACTGAAGGTCTCATTTTGTGTGGTAACATCGGTTCGCTAAGCATGGATATTCGCTCTCCAAAACATCCCGCTGGAATGACGAAGTTGCTGCAACCAACTTCGGAACAGGTTCAAAATGCCAACGTTCTCCCGACGGGCTTGTGAAACTTCTCGTCCAATGATTGCTTTATGAAAAGCATAGTAAAAGAAGAACTGGGAGGGCTGGTTCAGCTGTTTGAGAATTCGTTCCGTAGCCATTTGGAGGAATTGGTAGGAAAGGGCTATTTTGGGTTTGCTTTGGATATTGGCGAGGGTGCTGACCAGTTGTTTCCAAGTTCAATCACCCAGCGGGAGGAGGAGCTCTCGGACCCCAAGGACGCCTATCTTCGCTATACACCTAGTGAATGGGAAAACTGGTGGAACGAGCCGTTTCTCGAATTCACGAAAGAAATCCAGGGAGTGTTTGAGTTGTTTCAGAAACGCGCCGATCTATCCGCTTCGTGGGATGAAAACAGTGAATTCTCCTTAGAGGAAGCAGACTTCTATGGCGATGTTATGTCGATATATTTGGAGACGATGAAAGCTCTGGCAGAAAGTGGCGCTTTTGGGTCGATGCAGTATCGCATCATCTGGGTTGCCGACTCGGAGTATCCGATAATCCTCCGTTCGCTTTCATATCTCAACGACGAATCTGTCATCGAGGCGGCCATGCCAGCTTTGGACTTTCTTGAAGATGTCTAACGCATGACCGGGATTGTAAGAATACTCCACTCGGAAGAATCCGACCGCTACTCTGGAGCCGGAGGGTATGGTAACACTTTTTATTCCACCGACCCTATTATTTGAGTTGGCGGAAATGTTTATCATCGAATTGAGCAGGAAACCTTACCAAGTCTCGGGAAATCAGATCGCACTTGCTGGATCACGTTTGTTCTATTTCTTAAGTTGATGCCGCCCGGAACGCTTCAAAGCCTGTCCAAACTCGAACCCCTTAGCGCCGATCAGCAGGTAGGAATCACGGTAGGGAGCGTCGAGCAGGCCTTTTTTGGCACCAAGCGAGAACAGGGCTTGTTGGGCGGCTTCGGTGAACGCACGCGAGCCTTCGTCTTTGACCGCGCAGACCACGCACGCGCCTTGGGTTCGACAATGTAGCAGAAATTCAACAGACAGACCTGGGGAAAGCGCAGCGCAGCTCTGGTCAGGATGGGGTAAGAACGGCCGACTGGCCTGCGTTTCCATTCGGCATTTCCCGCTTCCGATCCGGTCGGAACGACGACGCCCACTGATGCTGATCTGGCCCGAGGACTCTTATCCGAACAGCTTCAAACTCTCAAACTTCCGACCCAGAACCGCAACACTGTCGACGCCGAGAACCTGGTCCATCATGGTCGCGTAGACCGAACGGAAATCAGTGGAGTGTTCGAGGTCGCCGCGGAACAGATCCGCCGGCGCGAGGCTGGGCATGGTGCCGTGGAAGCCGGGCTTGATCGAACTGCCGATGACAAAGGCAGGACCCGCCGCGCCGTGGTCGGTGCCGCCACTGGCGTTTTCTTTGACGCGCCGACCGAACTCGGTGAACACCAAGGTGGTCACGCGTTTACCGTTGCCCTGCGCCTCGAGGTCCCGCTGGAAGGCGAGCAGGGCGCTGGACACATCCTGCCACAACCCGCCGAACGAAGCGGCTTGATTAGCATGCGTGTCGAAGCCGCCGCGCGAGGCATAGTACACCCGCGTGCCCATGCCGCCGGCGATCAGTTGGCCGATGAGTTGCAGTTGGCGTGCGAAGCCGGTGCCCGGATATTTGGCGCCGGTTTTTTGGGCCTTGAGCACGGTGTCGATCTGCTCCGAACTCACTTGGGCGTCGAGCGCGGTGCGTTCGAGAAAGTCGAGCGCGCTCATGCCGGGTTCCAATTTCATCTGGCTACCGGACTCGAGCATGTTGATCGAACCGCCGTCGTTGTTCGCCAGAAAGAGCTCCTCTTCTGGCGTGTCGCCGTCTTCCAGTCCTTCAAAGCGGAAGCGGCTTGGATCGTCGAAGGTGACGCCGATCGGGTTCAGCGCGCGGAAGGCTTGCGGGGTTTGTTTGGTGATGCTGATGCCGACGCTCGGGTCCGACCCTTTGCAATGGTTGTCGAAATAGCGGCCGATCCAGCCCTGCGCGAGCTGTTGCTTCGAGTCGCTTGCGGTATGCCAGATCTCGGTCGAACGAAAATGGGAACGGTTGGGGTTGGGGTAGCCGACGCCGTGGATGACGCCGAGTTTGCCGTCGTCCCAGAGCTGTTTGAAGCCGCGCGCGTTTTTGTTGAGTCCGAACTCGTCGTCGAGTTTTAGGCAGTCGCCTTTCTTCACTGCGAGCCGGGTACGGGCGCGGTAGTAGTGATCGTTTTCCCAAGGAACGACGGTGTTCAATCCGTCGTTGCCGCCGGCGAGCTGGATCACCAGCAAGATCGGCTGGTCCTTGTCGTCGGCACCTTCCGCCGCCGCCAGTTGTTGCATCGTCGAACCAACGAAAGCGGGCAGGGTGAGCGCGACCGAACCACCAAGGACGCCCGTATGTAAAAAATCGCGGCGGGTAAATAGAGAGGGATGTTTCATGATCTGTTCCGTGATTTATAAATTAGGCGAGTTGGTACTGCGGCGAACTCAACAGCAGGTGCACCGCTTCTTGCAGATCGCGCTCGTTCCAATCGGCGGGATCTTTTTGCGTGTCCAGATATTCCATAAATTTCGCGCGGTCTGTGGCGCGCAGCTGCGATTGATACAGGCGCGCGAACAGGGCGCGTTGCACCGAAGCGCGATCCTTGCGGTCGGCGGGTGGTAACACGCGTTCGGGATCCACCACGGAACGCAAGTTCGGACGATTGTTGTACGAACGCCGATTGGTCGGACTGCGGCCGAGGTTTTGCGGCAGTTTGCCACGCACCAGCGCGCCGGCGAAATTATAGCGGTTGAGCAAGGTGCTGCTATTGATCCAAGCCGCGCCGCCGTCCCAGCCTTTGACGTTGGGCGGGTTAAACAATTCTTGGCCGAGCTGGATCAGGATGCCGTTGCTGATGCGCGGATCGGGTAGGGGAGCCTCCATTGATTTGAGCAACTGCACGAACCATTGGGTCGGACTTTTGATCAAGCCGCGGCGTACTTTTTCATCATAGAAATCTTCGCTGAGAAAGATCTCCGAGAGCAGCGGCTTCAATTCCCACTTCGCATCCAACAGCACGCGTGAGAGATGGTCGACTTGTGCTTCGGACGCGTCCGAGCCGACAAAGAAGCGCCAGAGTTTTGCCGTGAGGAAGCGTGGGGCTTGTTCGTGCTTCAAGGCGATGCGCACGATATCCTCGCCTTTGAACGCGCCGGTCTCGCCCATGAAGGTTTTGCGTCCGGGGTCGTGCATGAAGTTGCGGAAGACGAACTCGCCGGTCTCGCGTTCGATGCTGTAGCCGGTGTAGGCGCGGGCGGCGGCGAAGATGTCCTCTTCGGTATAGTTGCCTTCGCCGAGGGTAAACAGTTCGAGCAGCTCGCGGGCAAAATTTTCGTTCGGCTTGCGCCGGTTGCTGCGTGCGTTGTCGAGATAAAGCAGCATCGCCGGATCGCTGGCGACACCGTTGACCAGATCCTCCCAGTTGCCGTTGCCGAGTCGGCGGAACAATTGGTTTTGCTGGTAGAGCATTCTCGGACTGCGTACTTTTTGTGTCGCGCTGGCAAAGTGCCCGTGCAGGAACAGCGTCATTTTTTCCTGCAGCGGTGTTTCGCTGTAGCGCATCCGGTAGAGCCACCAGGCGCGCAGTTCGCCGATTCCCTGATATTGCACCCGGCGTCGTTGCGCGTTCAGGCGGCGTTGCGCCTGTTCGGCGGCGGCTTGGTCTTCGCGTCGGAGCTCGCGCAGTTTGGCGAACTCTTTGGCAAAGTTCGCGTCCGATTCGGCGCTGGTTTCGAGAAACACCGGAGGACCGAAGTCGTCGTTGCTGCCGCTGCCAAACTCAACGAGTTCGGCCACGGCCGAGTCTGGGGATTTCGCCGCCCAGGCTCGCACCTCGTCAGGGCTGCCGCCGAATCCTGCGCGTTGCAACAGGTGGCCCGCTTTTTCTGGCCCGAGAACAGCATCGGTAATCCGTTTCATGTGCATAGTACGATTCAACCGCTGGGAATATTGCTTGGAAACCGTGAATACAGCGGGGTTTCCGCTCGTCTCGAAATCCGCGTTGCAATCGACATCGTTTTCCTTGCACTCCCATCCGCGACTGCAATGGTTCGCCATTATGAAAAAATGTTTGATCCTACCGTTAATGTTTCTGTTCGCCGCTTTTGCCTTCCCGACCTTTGCACAGGACACGCCCGCGAAAACGCCCGCCGTTGAAAAAGCGGACGCGCATTACTCCCACTTCAGTAAAAAACTCGATAAATCATACTACCTGTTCAGCAAGGAAATGAAGCTCAAGAACTCGGACAAAGTTCGGACCATCTACTTCTTCGGCAAAGAAAAGGTGAACGCCAAGGGCGGCAAGCCGCTCGCCAAAGTGCCGGACGGAAAAATGGTGTCCGAAACGAAAACGGGCATGTTGGTTTTGAAGAATAAACCGGCAGCGAAGAAGAAATAATTTATCATCGGTGGTGGGGCAGCCCCATAGGCTGCGTCCGCTGCGAAGCACGTCGCATCAGTCGCTTCAGGGGGGGCGTGCGGACCGAGGCGCGGTTTCCGGGCCAAGCTCAGAAAGCCTCTTTGCCAGCCCTCGACCCGCTGGAAGCGCGTCGTTACGATACCGGCTGGAAACCGGTACTACTTTTTTTGCGACGTCATTCTGGGCGGCGTACGATCGACGTCCGTAGTACGGCCATCTTGGCCGTACTGTCCCGGCAGCCTTCTAGGCTGCCGTTTTATTGATCGAACACAGCCAGAACGATCGCGCTCAACAACAGCAAGGCGCCGATGGTGCGACGGATCATGACGGTGCGTCCGGCTTCGGCGCGTTCGCGATTAGCGAACCAATGGCCGACAAACCACACCAGCGCGATGCCGAACAGGCCGCGTGAACTGTAGACGATATTGACGGTCGTGGCGCGTCCGTAGATCGACAAAGCGATGCCGAGGATCAAGGCTTGGACACCGTAGGCCACGCCGCCGAACAGCAAAAAGCGTCCGCTGCCTCGAACCACCGATTCACGCCGCGCAATCGGCCAACAAAACAAGGACGCGACGCTGAGCGTGGCCATCATACACAACAACATCGCCGTGGGTCCGAAGTCTTGGCCGCGTCCGCCGACAATGGAATCCGTCCCAGCGAAAAACACGCAGGACAAGATTGCGTACATGACAGCTTTGCGCAATCGCCGCCAGTCGGACGTCCCCGTGCCGCCCAGCAGGAAGATCGCTTCCGCGGTGATCCCGGCTGCTAGCCACAGGGTCCAGCCGAGCGTTTCCGAGTCGAGCAGGAACACGGAGTACAGCGGAACGAACACCGTCTTGGTTCCCATCAGCGGCGCTTGCACCGACACATCGCCCGCGTGCACCGCCAGTACCGTGAACAACTGCCCGAGTAGAAACAACAGTCCGGCGAGTATTGGCCAGATGACGAACTCCCAGTTTGGTTGATCCCAGCGGAAGATCGGCAGCACCAGAAAGCAGGCCGCCATCACCCAGTTGGAAATCAGCGTGCAGCGCCACGGCCCGACGCCGATCTGCTGCGCCTGCTTGAGCCACAAACTGCCGAGAGGATATATCAAGGCCGCAAGGATTGGCAGCAGGAGAAACCAGTCGCCCATCAGCGCGATTACATCCCTGGAAATCCGAGGGCGTTCGAGGTCCGCTTAAACCCGCGGCAAATCCGAACCGTCTTTGGTCGGCAACTCGGTCGAGCCCATCAGCTTGATATCGACCGCGCGGGCGCACTCGCGTCCGTCGGCGATCGCCCAAACAATCAGCGACTGGCCGCGTTGGGCGTCGCCGGCGGCGAAGAAGCCGTCAACCGAACTTTCCCAGTTTTCGACTTTCACGTTGCCGCGTCCGTCGAGTTCGCAGCCGTATTGGGCCACGATCGAATCGGTCTCGGGATGGATAAAGCCTAGCGCGAGAATGGCCATTTCGCAGGGCCACTCTTTTTCCGTACCGGCAATCTCTTCGAACTTACGATCCTTCCATTCGATCTCGACCGTGGAGACGGACTTGAGTTTGCCGTCGGCGTCGCCGTTGAACGATTTGGTGAGGACCGCGAACTCGCGCTCGCAGCCTTCCTTGTGCGAACTGCTCTCGCGCATGCGCATTGGCCAGTACGGCCACGGCTGATTTTCCGGACGACCTTGCGGCGGTTCGGGCATGAGTTCGAAATTGGTGACCGTGGTCGCGCCGTGGCGAATGGAGGTGCCAATGCAGTCCGAACCGGTGTCGCCGCCGCCAATGACGATGACGTTTTTATCGTCGGCCCGAAGCGGCACGCCGCCGTAGTTGGCTTCGACATTGTCGTCGCCGGCCACGCGCTTATTTTGTTGCGGCAGAAAACTCATCGCCTGGATAACACCGTCGAGGTCCGCGCCTTCGATTGGCAGGGGACGCGGCTTGGTCGAACCACCACAGAACACGACCGCGTCGTAGTCGCGTTCGAGGTCGTCTTTGGTCACGTCGTGGCCCACCGAGACGCTCGTCTGAAAGAGGATGCCTTCGTCTTCGAGAATCGTGAGGCGGCGGTCGATCACCCACTTTTCCATTTTGAAATCAGGAATGCCGTAGCGCAGCAGGCCGCCGATGCGGTCAGCGCGTTCGAGCACGGTGACGGTGTGGCCGGCGCGGTTGAGTTGTTGCGCGCAGGCGAGGCCGGCCGGTCCAGAACCGATCACGGCGACTTTTTTGCCGGTCCGCGTTTCCGGCGGTTGCGGGGTGATCCAGCCTTCTTCGAACGCGCGTTCGACGATGCTTTTCTCGATCTCCTCGATCGTCACCGGCGGTTCGTTGATGTTGAGCACGCAGGCCTCTTCGCACGGGGCAGGACAGAGACGCCCGGTGAACTCGGGAAAATTGTTGGTCGAATGCAGGCGTTTGATCGCCGACTCCCATTGACCGCGATAAACCAAGTCGTTCCAGTCCGGGATGATGTTTCCCAGCGGGCAGCCGGTATGGCAAAACGGCACGCCGCAATCCATGCAGCGACCCGCTTGCGCCTTTATTTTTTCCTCCGGAAACGGCAGATAAAGCTCTTTGTAGTCGCCAATCCGTTCGTCCACCGGACGTTTGTTCGGCAGTTCGCGGTCGTGTTCTAAAAATCCAGTTATGTTTCCCATGGGAACGGCAAAATGGAGGCGTAAACCCTTGGCTGTCAAGTTGCTGGAGGTCGTTCGAAGTGGATTTCTAACATTTTTGTAGAATTTGGCCGATGGAAGACCCACGATACCCACATCTATTAAACGCTTCGGTAACTCCTTAGCACACCCGCTTTTGCTATCCTGATTGAAACCCGCCGACTTTCCCGTTAAGCCTCACGGCAATGTACGGAACCATCCACAAGGCCCTCGCCTCTGCAATCACGAACGAGTTCGGCGCCGAGAAGTGGGCGGCGGCCGAAGCCGAGGCTGGGGTGGATGTCTCGGCTCAGTTCAAGATGGATCCGTACAAGGACGAACAATTTACCGCTTTGCTCGCCGCCGCCGAACGCCACACCAGCGCCTCGCGCCACGCGCTGCTCGAAGCGGCCGGGCGCAGCTTCGCCGCCACCTTCTCCGAACCCGGCACGCGCGATTTGATCGCCGACTGGGGCGACACGCTGCCCGCCTTTCTCGACCACTTCGACAAGAAGTACCGCCGCGTTCACGACCTGCATCCGAAAATGGCGCCGCCGTCGCTCAAGGTGTCCAAGATCACCGACGCGGGTCTCACCGTGACCTACCGTTCCGAACGCGACGGGCTCGAAGCGTTTGCTATCGGCATCCTCCACGCCCTCGCCGAACATTTCGGCACGCCAGTCGCGATCACCCGCGATCCGGCCTCGCCACGGGTGTTTCAAATCGCGTACAGTTGAGTTGCTTATGAGTTTCTCCCGTGCATCGCTCGCCCGCCGTGGTGCGGCCCATTATTGGAAACACCACCTCGTCACCTTTCTTGCCGTCGCGCTGTGTTCGGCGGTGCTCACCGGCGCCTTGATGGTCGGCCAGGCGATGCGCGGCACCCTCGCCAAGCGCGCCGCCGAACGCACTGGCCACGTCGTCTCTTCGCTGCACACTGGCGACCGCTTTTTCCGTCAGGACCTCGCGGAGGAATTGAAAGGCGCGCCCGGGATTCTGCTCAACGGCTCGGTGGTGTCCGCCGATCAAAAAACGCGCATTCACAATGTTCAGGTGCTGGCCGTGTCCGACGCGTATTGGTCGTTCGCGCCGAACGCGCCCGACGTCGAGCAAGCGGCGCTCGCCGGTGCCCCGCAGTTCCCCGAACTCGGCGACGGCTTTGGCATCAACGAGCGCCTCGCCGAACGCCTCGGAGCGAAGGTCGGCGACAGCATCCTGTTGCGCGCTGCCAATCCAAGCGCCTTGCCGCGCGAGGCGGTGTTCTCGGACGACGAGGACACGACGGTCACGCTGCGTCGAAAAATCTCCGCGATCATTCCCGCGGGCGAGTTCGGTAATTTCTCGCTGCAAGCCGACCCGCTGCCGCCGTACAACGTCTTCGTTCCGCTCGATTCCGAACTCATCAAAGCGATCGACCGCCTCGGGCAAGCCAACCTGATCCTCTCCGCCGAGCCGCTGATCACCGTCGATCCAGAAGACGGCACCGTTACGAACGCCCTCGCTGGCAAGATGGCGCTCGCCGACCTCGAACTCGAACTGAGCAACAAGGGCGTGCTCAAATCCAAGCGCATTTTCCTCGATCCCTTCATCGAACGTATGGCCCGCGACAGCGGCGTCGCGCACCAATCGGTGCTCACGTATTTCGTCAACGAACTCACCAATGAGCGCACCGAAAAATCCGTGCCGTACTCGATGGTTACCGCCAGTTCGGTGGTCGACGTGCCGCCCGGACAGATCGTGCTCGACGATTGGATCGCCGACCCGGAGGACTTGGCCGCCAAGCCTGACGACACCATCGAGATGACCTACTACACGCTCGGCGAAGCGCGCAATCTGGTGACGAAAACTAATTCGTTCACGGTGGCTCGGGTGATTGCCAAAACCGGAACGCCGGCCGAGGACGACACGCTCACGACCGAGTTTCCCGGCTTTGAAGGGAAAGAAAACTGTAAAGACTGGGACCCCAATCTGCCGGTCGATCTCGACGCGCTGCGCGACCGCGACGAAGAGTACTGGGATTTCTACGGACCGTCGCCAAAAGCTTTTCTGCATCTCGCCGACGGGCAGGACATGTGGCAAAACGCCTACGGACAGCTGACCTCGATCCGCTTTGAGGCGGCGGACGCGGACGCGGCGGAGCAGGTGGGCGAGACCTTGGCGCTGCAGATCGATCCGGAGGAAATCGGATTTATCCCGCGCAATCTCGCCGCCGACGCGGGCGCGTCCGCCAAAGGCTCGGTGGACTTCAGCGAATTGTTTCTCTTCATGAGTTACTTCCTCATTTTGGCGGCGCTCCTGCTGGCGATTCTACAAGTCGGCTTCGGCCTCGATTACCGTTCCGACGAACTCGAACTCTACCGCACCCTCGGACTTGGCGCAGCCAAAGCGCGCGGCCTCGTCCTGCGCGAGCTGCTCTGGGTGATCGCGCTCGGGGCCCTGCTCGGCGGCTTCCTCGGCTATCTTTACCTTGGTCTGGTCCTGCGTGGCTTGAACGGAGCGTGGAGCGGTGTCGGCACGCAAGGCCTGCTGCAACCGAGCGGCGGCGAATGGATGATGATCGGCGTCGGTGCGGTGATCGTGACCTTGTTGATGCTCGGCGCAATCCTGTACAGCGTGAACAAGCGGGTGAAGCGGGCCGGCAAAGCGGTGCCGATTTCGCCGCGCCGCCGCGGCATCATTGCGCTGATCTGTTGCGTGGTGTTCGGCCTCGGCACCCTTGGGCTGCTGTTGGTCGGGTCGCGTGTCCCGGCGGCAATGTTGCCGGGCTTTTACTTCGGGGTCGGTATGCTGGCGATGTTGTTCGGACTCGCGCTGGTCGCGGTCCTGTTGCAACGCGGCTCCGGCGGAAATTTATTCGGTCTGTCGCTGCGCAATCTCGCCCGCCGCCCCGGTCGGACCCTCGGCGTGATCGCCATGTTGGCGGCCGGCATCTACATGGTGTTCTCGACCGGTATTTTCAAACGCGGCGATGACCAAGCCGGCACCGGGGGCTTCGCGCTGATGGCGAACATGACCCAGCCGGTGTACCGCGATCTCAACACCGCAAAAGGGCGCGAGGCCCTGTCGCTGGACGAGGACCTGTTGGAAAGCGGCGATGTCCGCTTCACCCCGCTGCGCGTGAGTCGCGGTGAGGAGGCGAGTTGTCTCAATTTGCAGGCGGCGCAACAACCGCTGATCGTCGGTATCGATCCAGCGGACTTCGCCGAACGTTTCGAGATCATCAAGGGAGAGGGCTGGGATGGGCTGGACGCGCCGGCGTTCGACAATGGCGCCTTTCCGGCGATCGGCGATCTCAACTCGCTGCAATGGGCGATGGGCTATAAGAATGTCGGCAGCGAGTTCGTGGTGGGGCAGGGGACCGTCCGCGTGGTCGGCGCGGTGAACTTCACCGTGCTGCAAGGCCAGTTGCTGGTGTCCAATGAGACCTTCAAAAAACTGTTTCCAGACCAGGGCGGTTACCGGCGGTTCATGATCGACGCGCCCGCCGACAAAGCCGAGGCGGTGTCCGGTTTGTTTACCTCGACTTTACGCGATCTTGGCGCGGAGGTGGTCCCGTCGAGTCAGCGTCTCGGCGAACTCAACGCGGTGCAAAACGCCTACATCGACATTTTCCAAACCCTCGGCGGACTCGGCGTGCTGCTCGGCTGCCTCGGGCTGGGTATTCTCTGCGTTCGGAGTTTGCTCGAACGCCGCCGCGAACTCGCGGTGATGCAGGCGGTCGGCTTCTCGCGTTCGCGATTGACCAAAATGCTATTGTTCGAACAAGGCGGCCTGCTGCTGTCCGGTTTGTTGGTCGGCAGTTGTGCTGGTTTGCTGGCGGCGCTGCCGGCGGCACGGGCGATGGGTGTGAGCACGGTGCCGAGTCGAACGTTCTATATGTTGATCGTCGGCGCGGTGCTCGGCATGGGTTCGATCTTGCTCGCCGCCCGCTGGTTCTTGCGTTCGCCGATCACGGAAAATCTGCGGGCGGAATAACTTTTGAAAATGAAAATTATCCTGCCAATCATCGGTGTTGCTTTACTGGTTCTCGGACTTCTATTGTTCCTCTCCAAAAAAAGCCCCGAGGAACGATCTCTCCAGGCTAAACAGAGCCAGTTGAACCAACCCTCGATGAAGAAGTATAAATTTCTATCCGCAATGAGAAAGGGCGACTTCTATCCGGACTGGTCCGTCATGAAGGGATGTGAAATTCTAATCGATTTATGTGCAGCGATTGAAGCGAAGCCTCCGTCTGATCCAAGCGATCTCTACAAGCTGACTCATGCCGCCACGCGAGAATTCAACACCCTTGATTCGAAAATGCGGGAGCAAGGGGCTGAACTGGAGACGATGGCTCGCGGGGTGATCGCGACAGATTTTGAAGCGATTGCCTCAGCCTACGGATTCCCCGAAGCGGACAGGCAGGAATTGGTCGCACCCCGTGATTGGTAAACTTGTAGAACTTCCCCTGAACCCTCTACGGGCGGGAAATAGCTACAAATGAATCCACGTTCTCGAGACTTCGCTTTCCTCTGCGCTAACCCCAACCGGCTGGAAGCACGGTTGTTGCGATACCGGCTGGAAGCACGGTACTACTTTTACTGTTGGCTGACCTTGCCAAGAAAGTTTTTCACCGCCTTTGCGGAACCCGGTAAAGCTAATCGTTCTTCCAAACAACCAGTTCCTGACGAATGAAACTTCGACTCATTGATCTAAACCCCGATGTGGTTGCTGCATGGAGAGTTGCGTTTGCGGATCATCCGGAAGTAGAAATTTTGCAGGCTTCGATCCTCGATGTCGCGACTACTACCGTCGTATCCCCTGCGAACAGTCATGGCTTCATGGATGGCGGGGTTGATCGGGTCTACCTCGTTCGGTTTGGTCCACAGCTACAGGATCGTGTTCGCGAGATGATCCATCGCCGACCCGAAGAGATGTTACCCGTCGGTGCGGCTGAATTGGTGGCCACCCGTGATCCGAACATCCCTTGGCTGATTGTTGCTCCGACGATGGAGACGCCCGGCGCTGTTCCCGCAATGAACGCGGGACGAGCGTTTGCTGCGGTCCTCCGCTTGGCGAATAGACATCCCGAACTCGGAGAGATTTGTTGTCCAGGTTTGTGCACGGGCGTTGGTCAGGTGTCCCCCGCGGATTCGGCTGAATTCATGGAGGGCAGCTATACCAATTGGAAACGCGCCAAGCAGTAACCCATGGGCCATTTCGGAGACGACGAGATCGCATGGTGTTGGAACCTAATCGACCCAGTATTCGATGCATGAAGACGAGTCGCGTAAACTTGCAATCGAAGCCTTGGAGGCCTGCCAGTCTCATGGTGGAAACCCGAAAAGTCGCTCAGAGATGCAAAAAAAAGTGAATACCGTCGTGAAGTTCTGGATAGAAAATGGCCCATAGAACGAAACGAACCAGTTTCTTACTTCGCTTCGAACAGCGGAATTAAATGATCCAGAATCACCACCAGCGGTTTACCGATTTGACCTTTGTTGTGCGAGGTGGCGACGGCGACGATGTTTTGTTCGGGAAACAAGGCCATGTACTGGCCACCAGCACCGATGCCACTGATAAAATCGATGGTGGATTTATCCGCGCTCACCTTGTTGCGGTTGTGGAAAAAATAGAAATATCCGGCACCTTTGTTGGTGTCCATGATCAGCTTTACGTACGCGGGGGAGAGCAGTTGTTTGCCGTTGTATTTGCCGCCTTGGATCAGGGTCGTTCCGATTTTCAGCAGCGAAAGCGAGGTCCAGTTACTGCCGGCACCGCATTTGGGGATGCCGCAACCTTGGTTGTCCCAGACGTAAGTCGCGCCGACTTTCTCAGCGACTTCCCGGTTAATAAATTCGCGCGACTTGCCGCCGGTTTTCACATCGATGATCATCATGATCAGCGAGGGGTCGGTGCCGGTGTATTTGTAGGTCTTGCTGGCGGGGGTGACCGGCTTTGTCTGTTCGAAGAGCTGTTGAAAATAGTCCTGCTTCTGGTGCTTCAGGCCGAGTTCGAACACGGTTTTGTTATCCTTGCAGCGGAGTCCAGATTTCATCAACAGCGCGTCGCGTAAGGTGATGGTATCGACGCCGGACTGGATCGTGCTTCGGTCGATCGCCGGAAGAAAATCGATCACGGGTTTATCGAGATCATCCATGGTGAGTAGACCGAGCTGCATGGCGCGCGCGAGCGTGACCGAGGTCATGGTTTTGGTGATCGACATAGCGTAGTGCGGTCCGTCGACGCGGCCACGTCGGGTATACATTTCGAATAGCAGTTTGCCGTCTTTCCAAAGCAGGATGCTGTCGAGATTGGCGTAGGCGCCGGCCTTGTCTTGGGCAATCAGCGCGGCGACCGCCTTGTCGGTTCCGGGTAGGTCGAGGGTGCCGACGGTAATGCCATCGCCAAGGTCTGCTGGGGAGGTACTGACGTAGGCGGCTGCGAGGTATGGCACCTTTTTCTGTTCTTGGACGTTGTGGTTGGCCTTGTCGAACGAGGCGGGGAGGCGCGGCGGTTCGACGTTGGTTTTGCGAGCTTGGCCGAGGGCCAGAACGGGGAGGAGGAGAAGGAAGAGGAGCGAGATCTTCATGGTTCGAGGATAGCAATCCGGTAATTGCTCGGCAACGTTTCTCCGGTCTCCCCGGTGAGAGCCTCGAAGGCTTCTGTGTGGCTTTTGCCGATGGAATTTCGCCAGCCTAGAAGGCTGTCGGGACGGTACCGCCTAGAAGGACGGTACTACAGACGTGGCATCTTTTCGTAGGCGTCCGCCATCTTCCATCTTCTACCTTCGATCTTCAGACCGAAGGCCGTTCGAGAACGCGCGCGGCGACTTCATTGGCTTCGCATTCGAGCGGGGCGCCATTGTAGCCTTCGAAGGCACACTGGCAGAAGTAGAGCCACATGAACTTGAACAGGCCGAGGCGTTCGTATTGCGCGGTGTGGACGAACTCGTGAACGAGCACGCGCGGGTTGGGCATGTATTCGTCGGCGAGATAGATGCCGTAGCGCAAACTCATGCCGATCGGCGAACCGATACCGAGTCCGAAGCGTTCGTGGAAGAACTCAGCCCAAGACACGGGCATCGGCAGGGGCACGGTGTCGACGGTCATCACGCGAATGTTGCTCGGTTCGGCGACGCCGGCGGCTTTGGCCCAGCCGCGTTCGAGTTCGGACAGACCCCAGCCGCGGTTCAGAATCCGACGCTCCTGCCACCAAGCCCAAAGGACCACAATGGGGACGAGCATCGCCAGGCCGATCAGCGTGGACGCGCGTTTCATGCCCGGGCCTCCAGCAGGCAGGAGACATTGAGTCCGTCGTCCAGCACCCAGTCGGACAAGGCCGCGTGTGGACCCGCGTGGCCGCGCGCGACGGCAAAACAAACGGGCGCCGTCGGGGTCTGGTTGCGCACTTGCGCTTTGGCCCATTCGTAGTCGTGACGGTCGACCACGGTGAACACGGCGATGTCGGTGGCGCGTAAACGACCGAGCAAGCCGGGAATATTGTGCGACTGCATACCCGAACCCGGACACTTCACGTCGACCAGACGGCGCACCCGCGGGTCGAGTTGTTCGGGATCTGCGGCCAGTCCACGACTGCCGGCGGTGTCGACCCAGGTTTCGTGTTGCGCGTCGCAGAGCTGTGTCAGCAGTTCGGGGGTGCTGGCTTGGGCCAGCGGTTCGCCGCCGGTGACCAACACGCGATCGCAGTTAAATTGCTTTAGTTCGCCGAGCACATCGGCGGTCTCGAGTTCGCGGTTCAAGCCGACGCCAGACGGGGTGCCGACCACGCCGCCATTGCCGCGGGTAAAGTGGGTTTCTGGAACGTCGCACCAAACACAGCGCAAAGGGCAGCCGGATAATACGACCCGCACCGCCGGTTTCCGAAGAACCGGATCGATCGTATAATCAATGTCGTGCACATGCAGCATGCCAAAGACTTCACCGGAAGTTGCTGTAGTTCAATGGCTTTTGTTGAAGAAGCGTTTGGTTGGAAAGATAACCGTCCGGTTTTCATGGTAAACCGGGCCGGCTAGAAGCCGGCGTACCTACACCGCCTGGAAGACGGCGCTACGTTCGGGGCTACGTTCGGCGCTACAATAGGCGCTATCTTCCTATCTTCTACTTTCTGGTTGCAGCGATTCTACCGCGTAACGGTCGCCTCGATATCACCAAACGGACTCTTGCTCGGATAGAACAGGGTGCCGTTGCTCTTCGCACCGATGCGTTCGAGGTCGACCGGGAAATAGTGTTCGTTCGGCAGACTCATGGTGATGGCGGCGATCTCGGGAACGGCGCCGAGCACTTCTTCGCCGACGCGGTAGAGGGTTCGTTGTACGCTCGGCGAAAACTCTTCGCTGAACACCGTCAGGAAACAGTCGACCACCTTGTCGCGGGCGGACTCGTAAGCGGATCCGCCGGCAAAGGCCCAGTCGGCGGTGACGGTGGTGGCCATCAATCGGTCGTCGGTCGGTTGCAGGACGGTGCGGTCGCATTCGTGGAAGCCGGCAAAGCCGCTGCCGGAGGTTTTCAGCACGGTGAGGCCGGTGAGGCCGGAGGAGACTTCCATGCCGTCGCGGTCGGCTTCGACCACGCAGTAGTGGCGTCCGCCGCCGGCTTGCTGGAAGCTGTGTTCGTGGTTGTTCACCCGGTTCCACGCGGTCTCGTCGATGCTTACGGTGACCTTTTCAATCACCGAATAGCGGCGCAGATAATTGTCGGCCAAGCGTTCGGCGAACAACTCGATCGCCTCGTCTTTGAGGTGTTCGGCGGCGGTGGCGTAGACATTGTTTTTGATCGTGTCGGTCGGCACGCAACTCGCGTTGTCGGACGCGGTATAGTTCATCGCGAAGGCCGATCCCTCGACCCGCACCGAGACGCTGAGTTCGCGCACGCTGTGGCGTTCGCCCTGGCGAAACACTTTGAGTACTTGGACATCGGCTTTGCCGTAGGTGTTATGTTCGAGATTCATGGTGGATGCATAGGATTCGAACCGCTGACTTGCTAGAAACTTTTCGTGGAGGCGAAGATGGAAGATTGAAGGTGGAAGATGGCGGGACAGGTCCACTCGCACACGAACTTCCTCGGGTAATTTGAGCACGGATTCTTTGCTGACTTTTTCACGGATGAACACGGGTCTAGACCGCAGAACAACGCGGAAAAACGCGGAATCTCCCGTCCGAATTTCCAGCTCAAACCAAACAAGGCTGCCAATCCTTTGCCTCACATTCTTTTGCCTCCGACGACCCCATCCACCATTGATCTTCCCGCTTGCAGCCCCGTATGAAAGGTTGTCTCGTCCGCTTATCTCATGAATCCAGAAAAACATTCTCTCGAACAGATCAATGCGCTCCCGGCGGAGGCCTTTGTCGAGTTGTTCGGCGGGCTGTACGAGCACTCGCCGTGGATCGCCGAGGCGGTGGCCGAAATGCGGCCGTTCGCTTCGCCGCGCGCGCTGCTTGCCGCGTTTCGTTCGGTGGTGGCGGCCGCGTCCGAGGAAGCTAAATTCGAACTGCTGCGCGCCCACCCCGATCTCGCTGGCAAACTCGCAGTCGCCGGCGATCTCACCGCCGCCTCCGCGTCCGAACAAGCCTCGGTCGGACTCGACCAACTTTCCCAAGCGGACTTCGACGCGTTTCAGGAACTCAACGCCGCCTACCGCGCCCGCTTTGGTTTTCCGTTTATCATCTGCGTTCGAAATTACGAGCAGGCCGCGATCCTCGCCACCTTCCGCCAACGCGTCCGCCACGAACTCGGTGCCGAACGCGCCGAAGCGCTCCACCAAGTTCACGACATTGCCTACTTCCGATCCGAGGAGATTCTCGATATGACCGATCCAACCGCCAGCGCCGGCACGCCCACCGGCAAACTCAGCACCCATGTTCTCGACACCGTCCACGGCGGACCCGCCGCCGGCGTGCGCATCGTTCTCCGCCAAGGGGAAAAAATCCTGGTCGAGACCGTCACCAATGACGATGGCCGCACCGACGACCCGCTACTGATCGGCGAGGCCTTTCAAACGGGCACCTACGAACTCGATTTCCACGTCGCCGCCTACTTTCTCGGTCAATCGATGAAGATGGGCGTGCCGCCGTTCTTGGATGTGGTCACCATCCGCTTCGGCATCTCCGCCGACAACGAAAACTATCACGTGCCGTTGCTCTGTTCGCCTTGGGCTTATAATACCTATCGCGGTTCTTGACCATGAGCGGCGAACCCGATCCATCCATCCACCGGCGTCTGGCCGAACTCGCGCAGATCAGCGATGAGCCGGACGCGCTGGCCCGGGCGTTTCTCTCGCCCGCGCTGAAGCGCTCGCACGCGTTGGTGCGAAGGTGGATGGAAGAGGCCGGACTCCACGTCCATTGCGACGCGGGCGGTAACCTGATTGGGCGGCGGGAGGCGACGGAGAACGCCGCCAAGTCGAAAACCCTGACCGTTGGTTCGCACCTCGACACGGTGCGCGCCGCCGGTTCGTATGATGGCGCGCTCGGTGTGCTCGCCGCGATCGAGGTCGCCGCCGAACTCGCCGAGACGCCGCTGCCCTTCGCCTTGGAAGTGGTCGGCTTCTCCGACGAGGAAGGACTGCGCTACCAGACGGCGTACTTGGGTTCGCGATTTTACGGCGGACGCTTCCCCGCAGAATGGCTCGAACTCACGGATGCTGAGAACATTCCATTGCGCCAAGCCGCCATCGACTGGGGCAGCGATCCTGCGGACTTTCTCGAGCAGGAGCCGCGCGAAGATTTGCTTGGCTATCTCGAACTGCACATCGAACAGGGCCCGGTTCTCGAACAGGAACATCTCAGCGTCGGCGTGGTCACCGCCATCGCCGGTCAGAGCCGCGTCGCCCTTGAACTCACCGGCGCCCCTGGCCACGCCGGCACCACGCCGATGTCCCTTCGGCGCGACGCGCTCGCGGGCGCGGCCGAATTTATCGCCGAAGTCGAACGCGTCGGTCATCGCCATCCCGAGTCATCTGGTCTCGTTGCCACGGTCGGGCAACTGACGGTCGAACCCGGCGCAAGCAATGTGATTCCGGGTCGGACCGAGTTTACGTTGGATTTGCGCCACCCCGACAACGCGGTCCGCGAGGCCGCCTTGGCCGAATTGGAAACCGCGTTCAAACGTATCGCGGCGGAGCGTCGATTGGACGCGGTGTGGACCGTGCGGCAAGAAAATCCGGCGGTGCCCTGTGATGCGCGCTTTATCGAAGCCATCGTCGCAGCCGCGTCCCACGAGCAGGCGGTCGTGCCCGAACTGGTGAGCGGGGCGGGTCACGACGCGGTCGCGCTGTCACCGCTTTGTCCGGTGGGCATGTTGTTCGTGACCTGTCAAGATGGGCTGAGTCACCATCCGGATGAATTTACTGCGCCGGAGCATATCGATGTCGCGGTGGCGGTTCTGACCCGGGCGGTTCGTTCGTTGGCCGAAGATATTTGAAATTTTCGAAGCTCAGGGTGTCACCGCTACGCGGCTACTCGTCTGACGTTCATCCACCCCGGCCTTGCCCTACGGGTGGCAGCCGGGGCTATTCAGGGTGCCACCGCTAACGCGGCTCTTTTCAGGCTCCCGATCCAAAGAGCGCTCCCCCCAACAGGGCTCATTCCTTTGCCCAAAATTCTTTTGCCTCCGCGCAGCGGCCAACACACACACGCGCACAAGCTCTGACGCGGCGAAGCCGCCCCGAAGATCACTTCGCGGACTTTTTGCCTTTCTTCGGTTTCGCTTTTTTGGACGCTTTGGCCATCCAGCGATCCTTGGAGATAATCTTGGGTTCGGGCCCGTTTTGTTGTTCGTGGAACATGACGTGAAACGGATTCGGCTGGTCGAGATTGCCGTCTTCGTTGACCATATGTTTTCGCGCGCCGGTCCACCATTGGTCGTAGAAGGCCGACATCTTTGCGACAACCTCGGGGTGTTTTCCTGCGACGTCGGTGGTCTGTGCGTAGTCCGCTTCCATGTCGTAGAGCGCAGGACCGACCAGCCGCCAGCGTTCGCCGCGAACCGCAAAATTGGTGTTCTTGAAGTTGTCGGGATTCTCGCCGATAGCCCAACGCCCGCGATGCATGGCGATCATCCGGTCTTCGAACGCGGCGTCCGGATTCTTGAGCAGCGGCACGATACTTTTTCCGTGGACTTCGTCGGGCTGAGTCAAGGTGGCTTCGCCGAGTTCGGCGAGGGTCGGCAGCACGTCGATGTGTGCGGTGAGCCGGTTGACGGCCTTCGGTTCGAGGGTCCCTGGCCAGCGTAACAGGCAAGGAACGCGCGAGCCGCCTTCGTCCAGCGAGCCTTTGCCGCCTTTCATTCCCCCTTGATACACGCGCGCGCCGGCACCGGTGTGGCCGTTGTCGGTCATAAAGATCAATAGGGTTTCCCGCTCGATCTCCCACTCGGCGAGTTGGTCGATGAGTTTGCCGAGGTTGTTGTCGATGTTTACAATCATGCCATAGTATTTTGCGCTTGAGCCATTAAGACCGGCGTCGAGAAAGGGCTGTTCGTATTTTTTTTCCACGTGCAGCGGACCGTGCGGCGCGTTGGTGCTGATGTAAGCGAAGAACGGTTTCTTGGTCTTGCGCTGGTTGTCCATCCATTGGATCGCGTGGTTGAAGAACTCGTCGGTGCAATATCCCTCGGTCTTTTTGAACACACCATTGTGCAGCAACCACGGGCCGAAATAGGAATTGCCCGGCGCGTCGCCGCAGGTGCCGGCGAAACTCTGGCCGATGCCGCCGCCTCCGTGTTGCAACACTTCGTCAAAGCCGCGCTGCCGCGGGCGGTATTTCTTCTCGTCGCCGAGATGCCACTTGCCGGTCATGCAGGTGGCGTAGCCGGCGTCGCGCAAGGCCTCGGGCAGGGTTTGCACGCCGGGTCGCATGCGTTCGCGTTCGAGAATGGTGTGGGTGACGCCGCAGTAGAAGGCGGGTCGACCGGACATCAGTGCGGCGCGGGTGGGCGCGCACGTCGGGTCGACGTGAAAGTTTTCGAGTCGCACGCCTTCGCGGTGCATGCGGTCCATGGCGGGCGTTTGCAGCTTCGGGTTTCCGTGTGCGCTCATCTCCGGGTAGCCCTGATCATCGGTGATCACGATGATGATGTTGGGGCGGGCGGTGCTGGCGATTGGGAACAGCAGCGCGGCGAGAAGGGTGGCAAGGATCAGGCGGCGTTGGTGAGCATTCATGTCACAAGATACGCGCCGTGGACCTATATCTTTGACTGGGATGAAGCCTGATCGGCTCGGGAGGCCTCTGGGGCGAATTTCAAATTTTCGATTTCAAATTTCAAAAAAAAGACCCGAGGCAAGCCTCGGGGTTCGGGTCAGTTCTCCTGCCGGAGCTACTTCACAATTCCGGACTCGAGCCAGCCGAGTTTGTGGTCGAGCACGTCGCGGGCGAGTTTGTAGCCGCGCTTGTTGTCGTTGTTCTTGATTGCTTTGAAATGGGCGTCGATCCGGCGACGCGATTCGCGGCAGAAGTAGTCGACGACCGGGAGCACTTCCTCGGCGGGACGGCGTTCGCGCAGCAGCATGTCGGCGCGGGCGATGGCGGCGGACTGGGCGAATAGCTCGGTGCCGATGTCGACCAGGTGGCCGAGGATGATTTGCTCGCGTTCGAGTTTTGGGCCGAACTTCATCATTTGCAGGAACAGCGTGCGTGCCAGCTTGCGGCTGGTGCCGGCGGCTTTGCGGGCGCGGGGACGCAGCTTGCGATGCAAGGAACCCAGCTTGGGGAAGGTCGGCAGAAACATCTTCGGTAGCCAGAAGGCGTAGAAGCCGGCCGACTTGAGCGCGCTTTGCAGACGCATCTTCATCGGCAGTTTGGGATTGAGGACCGCACCGCCCATCCGGAGGTGCGGATCAAGGGCTTCCCGAGCAATAAAGAGGCGCATAATCTCGGAACTTCCCTCAAAAATCATGTTGATGCGGGTGTCGCGCATGATGCGCTCGATCGGCACTTCGCGTTCGCCGCGGCCGCGTTGCGAGGCGGCGGTTTCGTAGCCGCGACCACCGCGGATTTGCATGGTCTCGTCGGCGTCTTCCCAGGCGCGTTCGCTGCCCCACATCTTGCACATGGCGGCTTCGATACGGATATCGCCCTCCTTCCGGTCGACCAACGAGGTGGTGTAGAAAGTCATCGCCTCGGTGGCGAAGATGTTGGCGGAGATGCGCGCAACTTTGTCAGCGATGGCGGCGTGGTGGCCGATCGGGGCGCCCCACTGGACGCGTTCGGCGGCCCACTCGCGGCAGATTTCGAGGCAGCGTTTGCTCGAACCCAGACAGGCGGCGGGCAAGGTAAGCCGGCCGGTGTTGAGCGTAGTCAACGCGACTTTCAGCCCGCGACCTTCGCCGGCGAGAATGTTTTCGGCGGGCACCTTGACGTTGTCGAAGGTGAGCACGCCGTTGTAGAGCGCGCGCAGTCCGAGAAAATGGCAGCGGCGTTTGACCGCGACACCGGGCGTGTCCATTTCGACGATGAACGCGGTGATCTGATCACGCATCCGGCCTTTGATTTCCTTGGAAGGCGTTCGGGCCATGACGACGATGACGCCGGCTTTGGTGCCGTTGGTGCACCAGAGCTTTTCACCATTGATGATGAAGTGTTTGCCGTCCGGCGTTGGATCGGCGGTGGTGGCCATGCGGGCCGGGTCCGAACCGACCCCGGACTCGGTGAGCGCGAAGGCAGAAATTTCCCCGGTGGCGACGCGGGGCAAAAACTTGCGCTTCTGCTCCTCGGTGCCGAACATCATCAGCGGCTGCGGCACGCCGATCGACTGGTGGGCCGAGAGCAGGGCGGTGAGGTTGCCGCAATGCGAACCAAGCGCGACCGCGGCGCGGCTGTAGGTGGTTTGTGAATGACCGAGTCCGCTGTATTCCTCCGGCACTTTAATGCCGAACGCGCCCAGCTTGGAGAGTTTGTCGATCACCTCGTCCGGTACTTCACCGGAAGCGTCGATCTCGTCGGGGTCGGTGTCGTCACGCAGGATGCGCGTGAGTTCGGCGAGGAAGGGTGCGGCGCGGCGGCGGTCTTCCTCGGGTTGGTCCGGGTAGGGGTGCATCTTCTCCCAGTCAAAATCACCCATGAACAAGCCGGCGCAGAACGAGTCGCGGCGGCGTAGTTTGTCGCGCGAGGACTCGGCGAGTTCGAGGGCGGCGCGCTTGCCTTCGTTCATCTTCGAGGTGTCGATGATCATCTCGTCTGATGCGTTGTCGGCGGACTTGGTGTCTACGGACGCGAGGGGCGGGGCGGAGGCCGGCGTGTTGTGGTCCGGTTTGGTATTTGGTTTGTCGACGGTAGTGGACATGGCGGGTTCTCTTTGGGGTGGGTCGAGTGGGTCGAGTGGGTCGGGTCGGCAGTTAACTAATCAATCAGTAAGTTCAGTTGGTAAAAAAGGGGCAATCCTCATTCGGGAAGCTCGTCGGCCTTTCGGAATAGCGGGTGCACTGCCCGATCCATCTGGAGTTCTTCCGGATCGAACCAAGGCGCTTGCTGGGCGATGCAATCGAGCGTGAACGCGGTGGTAGGATGGGGCCTCTCACGTTCGTCCGCAGCCGTTTTCGCTTGGTCGATCGCATCGCGGTTTAGCAGGCGCATCAATTCTTCTAAGCTGATTGGCCAACTCGGCAGGTTTGTGTATTGGTCTTCTTTCATCAAATTTCCCATGGTGGTATCTTACTTATCAATCAGTAAGTTGTAAAGCGATTGTCTTACATATTCTGACGTTTTTTCTTTGGCTTTGTTCAGTTACGAGAGGCGGATTTTTGATTTGGCAATCGCAGCCGTGCCTCAGTTTGGCGACGTTTGGATCTCTTCCGAGATTTTGATCGAAAGCTGATTCAGGTCGAAGGGTTTGCTCATGAAGGAGCAATCGGGAAGATCCTCATCGAAACCCTCCTCCAATTGGACATCGTTGTAGCCGCTGACGAAGATTACTGGGCATTGACGATTGGTGTGTTTACGGATTCTCCGAACCATGTCGGGGCCATTGAGATTGGGCATGAGCACGTCGCTCAGGATCAATTGGATGGATTTTTCGTTGGCCTTGTACTGCAGAACGCCGTGGTCGCCGTTGGTGGCCTCGATCACATGATAGCCGAAGCGGGTGAGAATTTTGCGGGTGAATTTTCGCACCGGTGCACGGTCCTCGACGAGCAAGATGGTGCCGTTGCCGCGGGTAAAATTTGCGGGCAGCGAGCGTTCGCCTTCGGGTACTCGTTCGGTGGCGGGGATAAACAGGCTGATCACCGTGCCGACGCCAACCGTTGAATCTAGGTGCACCCAACCGCCGCTCTGCTGAACTAGGGCGCGCACCATGCTCAGGCCGAGTCCGCTGCCTTCGTTTCCCGGCCGGGTCGAGAAGAAGGCCTCGAACACCAGTTCTTGTATGTTCTCGGGAATCCCGACGCCGGAGTCCGACACATCGATTCGCCAGTACGGCCCGGGCTCCACTGCAAGGCGCACCGCTCGGTCCTGATCGACGAGAACCGGTGCCGTGTCGATGTTCAACTTCCCACCTTCGGGCATGGCATGCCCGGCGTTGAAGGTGAGGTTGAGAAGAACCTGCTCAAAGGCGCTGGGATCCATGTGTATGCGCGCGTGTGCGGGGGGCTCGTTGATACTCAACTCGACGTGATCTTTGATGCCAAGTCGGATGAGTTTTTCCGTCTGTAAAAGTGTGCTCCGCAGGGCCAGCGATTCGGGGTTTAAGGTGTGGGTTTGTGCCACCATGGAAAGGCGGCGGACGAGGTCGCTGGCGTTGCAGGCCGCGTTCAACACATCCTTCAAACTGTCGCTCTCGCGCTCGTTCTCGGTCTCGTCGAGCATGAGTTCGCTGCTGCCCCGGATGATGGTGAGGTAATTGTTAAAATCGTGGGCGAGGCCGCCGGCCATACGACCGATCAATTCCTGTTTTTGGGATTGGTACAACATGCGTTCGGTTTTGCTGCGTTCCTCGGCTTCCTCGTCAGCGCGCAATTTTAATCGTTCGGCCTCGGCGAGCGTGTCGTTCATGCCGACGACAAGTTTAGACCAGTCGCCTTGGAATTCGCTGGGGTCGCCACGCATATCGAGTCTGCCGGCGCGTACGGAATCGGCCAGACGCTCCAGTTCGCTTCGAAGCGTGTCGATATTCTGTTGGGTTTTTTGCAGGGCTTTTTCGATGTCAGAAAACTCGCTCGGTTCCGCGAACAGCTGGGGTTCGATCCGTTCTCCGGATCCGATCTGGGCCGCCTTTTTTTGCAAGGTGGCGAGCGGCGTCATGATGGCGTGGTCCAGTCGCCGTAGCAAAAGCCAGATGAGCAAAGGGGTGATCAGCAGGAGTCCGATGGCCACCCCGAGTTTGAGTTCATGGATACGTCGCATGCGGGCGAGGCGTTTCTCTGTTTCCTTCTCCAATTCTCGACTCAGGTTTTCCAAGATTTTCAACGGCGTGTGCAACGGTTCTTTAAACGGGCGTTGGTTGTTTTCGGCTTTGCTCAGCGCAGCAAACCGGCTCGGATTTTGAAGTTGAATGAACCGGCGTAGCAGTTCGATGTCCTCGTCGAATTGTTGTTTCAACCGAGAAAACTCGTTGGCGAAGTCGAGGCGGTCGAGTTGGATCCTGGAATGGAGTAGCGATGCCAATTCTCGTTCGAGATAGAGCGAATTTGCGCCGGTTCTTCCAAGCAGCGTGGCATCGGTTTTTCGCAAGCGTTCGTTTTTTGAGCCTCGCAAACGGAGTACCGTCAGTGGCCCCTCGTGCAGGGACAAGCGCGGATAGTCGTAAAGATTTCCCCGGCGATTTATCAGATTTCCAGAGAGATTTCTCGAACGGCACTGTTCCTGGAACGCGGCAATCCGATCCATCAATTCTGGCTGCTCAGGCGCTGGCTTTTTGGCCCGCCGTGCCAGTTCACGGGTGATCAGGAACGGCGTTCGGGCGTGGTTGAGTTCCATCGCTTGGGCATGTAGTTCAAGACGTTCCGCCAGTCTGTCGATCCGTTTGATGTACAAGAATTTGGCATATACGTACCGACCGGACAACGCCATGAGCAAAAGGAGCGGGATGAGGCATAAGAGCCTGATTTTTCCCCGAACAGTTTGCGGTAAGAACGAACGCCCCATGGTAATTTTACTTTAGAGTATCTACCCTGCTCAAAAAAGGGAATCCGGTGCTTCGTTCCCGGCTGATCATCCCCATTGGATCTTGATCGGCGCGTCGATCGAGGCATGCAGACTCGCGTGAACTGGACAGGAGTGCAGCGCCGCGAGAATCGGCGCGCGCAGATCTTCCGGCACCTCGCCGGGTACACTTATCTCGACCGGCAGGCGCGCGATGCGGCGCGTGCCCTCCGTCGCCATGTGTTTTTCGACGCGGACGCTGGCCGCTCCGACATCGAGTCCGTGTTTGGCGGCTTGAATCCCGAGGATGGTGAGCAGGCAGGTGCCGAGAGCGGTGGCGACCAGATCGGTCGGCGAGAAGGTCTCACCTTTACCACAGTTGTCGACCGGAGCATCGGTGTTGAGCGTATCGGCCGAGGGGCCGTGGGTGGCGGTGACGCGGAGTTCGCCTTGGTAGCTTGCGATGATTTCGACCATGATGTGTGTTCCTGTGTTTAGGCTACGGTTGTTCAAAAAGCGTGTTGGCCTGGCGGATGATGTCGGACAGGCCAACGCCGTCGTAGGGACTGCCGAGCAGGTATATGTGTGCGGGGAGATGGGCGCGGATGGCGGCGATGCGCTCCCGGTGGCCGACGTCGTATTGTGGATTGCCTTGGTTCCAGCGAGTGACCAGCGAGAAACGAGGTGAAGCCTTTAAGCCGGGATGGAGGCGGGCGAGCTCTTGGTGGACTAGGGCGCTGAGTTCGGTGTCCGGTAGTTCAAGGAGGCTGCCATCCTTTTGGCCACCGACGAAAGCGCGCGCGAGAAACCCGTTAGGCGGACTGCGTTGGTCGAACTTATTGGACACCCAAGTGCAACCGACCAGCGGCGAGGGATCATCCAGTACACTCATAAAACCAAAGCCCTCGGGCGGCTCGATGGCGGCAAGGTCGTAGGCGAGATTTACCGTGGCGGTGGTCGCGGTCCGGAGTCCGCGGAGACCTTTGGCTGCTTCAGGGGCAAGCGAGGCGAGCAGGTTGGCGGCCGCCGCGGCGGGTACGGCAAGCACCAAAGGCGAACCGGCATAGGCTTGGAGATTCTGTACGGGAGATTGAAGGTGGATCTCGCCGGTGAGACGTGGGACCAGCGCGTCGACCATGGATTGCATGCCCGGCGCCAAGGTGACGAACGGGGCCTGACGTTTTCCGTCCGAGGCTGGTATGGTCACGGGCTTGGCGGCGTTTGCGAGTGCGCGGATCAGGCTGCCGTGTTCGCGTTCGAGGCGGGCGAACTTAGCGAACGACGCGTGCAAGCTGAGCTGGAACGGGTCGGCGCCGTAGATGCCGGCGAGCACCGGGCCCGCGACGCGTTCGAGCATTTCCGAACCGAAGCGGCGGGTGATGAACGCGCCGACGGACTCGTCCGGGGCATCGGCGGGGCGCGGTGGTACATCGATTTCGGCGAGCGCGCGTTCGGTCCCTTCCGAGCTGAGCAGGCGGTTGTTGCGGAACCTTTCTGGGTCGGTCGGGATGAACAAGCGGCAACCTTTAGGCAGGGGCACGAGTTCGCGGTTGAAGAGGATGCAAACATTTGGTGCCGCCCCGCGTTCGCCGCCGCTTGGGATGAAGCTGGGTTCGAGACCGAGTTCGCGGCAGAGGTCGAGTCCCTCGGGTTTCTCGACGAGGAACGAGTCGGGGCCGCGTTCGAGCAGAAAGCCCTCGCGGCGGACCGTTTGGATTTTCCCGCCCAGCTGATCACCGGCCTCGAATAAACGATACGCACGCCCGGCGCGCTGCGCCGCCCAGGCGGCGGCGAGTCCGGCCATGCCGCCACCGATAATGGTCAACGGGGCTGCGGCGGGGGGAGTCATCCGGCGGCCTGCACGTGGTCGACCAGGGCTTTCACGTTGTCCGGGTCGGTCTCTTTGTTGATGCCGTGTCCGATATTGAAGATGTGACCCCAGCGACCGTCCGCCTGATGTAAAACGCGGTCTGCTCCGGCCAGCAGTTGTTCGCGTGGGGCGAGCAGAAGGGCGGGATCGAGATTGCCTTGAATCGCGACCGCCTCCGGACCGCCGAGCGCGTCCCAGCCCTCATCGAGTTCGACCCGCCAATCGAGACCGAGCACGTCGGCGCCGAGGTTGCGAATGGTCGGAAACAGGCTGGCCGCACCGGTGGCAAAATAGATGATCGGAATGTCGGGCGCGGAGGAACGGATGCCGGCAATGATCGAACGCAACACGGGCGCGATGCGCTGCGCGTAATCGAGCGGGGAGAGAATCCCGCCCCAGCTGTCGAAGATTTGCACCGCCTGCGCGCCGGCTGCGATTTGGTCGATCAGGTATTGTTGCACGGCGGCCCCGAGGTGTTCGATCAGCGCGTCGAACGCAGCCGGTTCGGCGTGCATGAAGCGACGCGGACCGAGAAAATCTTTCGAGCCGTGACCTTCAATCGCGTAGCAGGCGAGGGTCCAAGGCGCGCCAGAAAAGCCGATCAGCGGCGTGTTGCTCGGCGCGAGTGCCTTGCGGCTGAGGCGGATCGCATCGAGCGTGTAGGGCAGCGAACCGGGTTCGAGCTGGCGCAGCGCGGCAGCATCGGCGGCACTCTGAACGGGGTTGTGGATCACCGGACCGCGTCCTTTGACGAACTCCAAATCAAGCCCCATCTCGGCCAGCAGCGGCAGGATGTCGGCGAAGATGATGGCCGCGTCCAGTCCGAACGCGCGGATCGGTTGCATGGTCACTTCGCAGGAAAGTTCGGGGCTGTGGATCAGATCCAGAATCGTGTGTTCGGCGCGCAAGGCACGGTACTCGGCCATGTAACGGCCGGCTTGGCGCATCAACCAGATCGGTGCGCGGTCCACCTCTTCGCGGCGGCAGGCTTTGAGAAAACGGGCGGAATTTGGATCGGGTTCGGTCGACATGTGGCGCCTCTATATGGATCGGCGCCCGCGCTGTCAGCAGAAATGCATTCGATTCAGGAGGCGCAGGTAGCTCACGCTTCCAAGCGGGAGTTCGGACCGCCTTCCTCTGCGGAGGCAAGACTGGCCGGCTAGAAGCCAGCGGTCCAGACGCCGCCTTGGAAGGCTGCGCTACCTGCTCTTGGGTCGCCTACGTGCCCGGCCCGAACAACACCAAACGCAGCGCATCCAGCCGCAGGGCCGGTGCCTGCAGCGCCGCGAGCACGGCGGTCTTCTCTCGTTTCAGCACCTCCACATCGTCCTCTGAAATATCGGGATTGACGGACGCGAGGGATTGAAGGCGTTCGATCTCGGTATCCAGAATCTCAGTGGCGGCGTCGCGCGCGGACGCGAGCAAGACGGCGACTTTGGTGTCTGCGATTTCGTCGGCGGACTCAAGCATGCTAGGCACCAGCGCTTGCAAGGGCGGATGTTCGGCGAGCGGATTGCGCAAATGCGGATCGGCGGGCGGCCCCGGGGAGGGATCGCGTTCGGTCTCCGAACCCGACGGGTCCACCGCAAAGTGGATCGGCGTCGGTGGCAGAAAACGGTCGAGGTGCAGCCGCGCTGGGGCGGGGCACTCGAGCATGTAGAGCAGTTCGAGGTTCACATCCGGCGAACCCTCACGCTGCACCGCCGACACCGAACCCTGCGGGGTCGTGAGCAGTTGGTCGAGGCCCTCGCTGATCATCGGGTGGTCGGAAGTTAGAAACAGGATGTCCTCGCGGGCGAGCGCGCGGCTGCGGGTAAAGGTGGCGGCCAGATCGCTGTCGCCGGAGAAGCCGGGGAACAGGCCGGTGTAGGTCGGACCCGGCTTAAGCAACCAGTCGTCTTTGCCGAGATCTTCAGGAAACACGCCGGCGGCATCGAACAGGCGCAACAGGAACGCGTGCAGTTCGGGGTCGCGTTCGGCGTCACGAATTTGTCCGATGGTCGTGGCGGCTTGTTCGGCGTCGCAGCTATGCAGTTCGAGCAGGCGGTCGCGTCCGGCCTCCAGCTGCGATTCGATTCGGTCGCGAGCCCTGCGGGTCGCGGGGGTGAGTTTTTTTAGGTCCTCTCCCGATTCAAAACGTTCGTTGAACTGTTCCATGATCACGTGCGCGCCGCGCAGAGGGGCGGCGAAGGCGTTCATGCCCTCGTGAAACCAGGCGAAGCGGCGCGCCTCGGCGGTGTCTTCGAGGTAGGGCACGTGGATCTGGATGGTCTCGGTTTGGCCGATCCGGTCGAGCCGGCCGATGCGCTGTTCGAGGCGTTCGGGGTGGGTTGGCAGGTCGAACAAAATCAGGTGGTGGCAGAACTGAAAGTTACGCCCCTCGCCGCCAATTTCCGAACAGAGCAACAGGCGCGCGCCGTCGTCCTCGGCGAACCAAGCGGCGTTGCGGTCGCGTTGCAGGAGGGTCAGACCTTCATGAAACAAAGCGGTCTTCACATGGATGCGTTCGCGCAGCTTCGCGTCGAGCGTTTCGATGGCGGCACGCCCCTGGCAAATCAGCAGAAACTTGTCGTTCTTGTGTTCGCGCAGCAGCTCGACCAACCAGTCGGTTTTGTCGTCGACCGGAACGGGATGCACCACGCGTTCGGGAAAGCCGCTGATCGCCGAACGCGTGTTGCGGTACAGCGACCGACCGGGTCCGGACTCGTCCAGCAGCTTGCGCAGCGCCTTTGCATCGCCCTTTTTATGCAGGGCTTCGGCCTTTTTTACCGTCTTCTGATAGGTATCGGCCTCGGCGTTGAAGGCCTCGAACGAAGGATAGCGTTCGGGATCGAGCAGGCGCAGCCGGGCGAAGTGCGACTCGCGTCCGAGCTGTTCGGGGGTGGCGGTGAGCAGGAGCAGTCCGGGCGAAGCTTGGCCCAGCGCCTCAACAATCGCATAGGCGGGCGAGGGGCCATCCGGCGACCAGGCGAGGTGGTGGGCTTCGTCGACGATCACCAGATCCCAGCCGGCGGTGACGGCGCCGACCGCAGTTTCGGGGTCAGAGCTTAAATTTTCCACCGAGGTGATGACGAGTTGGTTGGCAAGGTAGTCGGTGTCTTCGGCGTGGTGGATCGAGAACAGCAGGTGGAAGCGCCGATAGAGTTCGACGAACCATTGATGGATGAGCGCCTCCGGCACGAGGATGAGAATGCGTTCGGCGCGGCCGGTGCAATGCAGGCGATGCAGGATCAGGCAGGCCTCGATGGTTTTGCCGAGTCCGACCTCGTCGGCGAGCAGAACCCGCGGGAGCGGCCGGGCCGCGACTTCGTGGGCGATGTGTACTTGGTGCGGCAACAGATCGATTTTTGCGCCGACAAAACCGCGCACCGGCGAACGGCGAATCCGGTGCCGGATGTTTTGCGCCTGGACGCGCAGGTCGAAGGCCTCGCTCGGATCGATTTGGCCGGACTTGAGCCGATCCGCGATGTCCGAGGGCCCGGCGGACGCTTCGATCTCGGACTCGGCGTGTTCGGTGCCGGTGGTGCTGATGTAATGGAGCAGCGCCTCGCGGGTTTCAACCGCTTCGACTTCGAACGGGGTCCCGTCCGGTGCGATCAAGGTATCGCCGACATGAAAGCTGGCGCGTCGCAGCGGCGCCGACTCAATCGCAAAGATCCGCGTTTCGTCCGCCGCCGGAAAATGGATATGTACCCGGCGACCGTCGCGTTGTTGAACGCGTCCGAGCCCAAGTTCGGGTTCGGCTTCGGAGCGGTAGCGTTGACCGGGTTGAAAGTCGGGTGTGGGTTCCATGAACCGGCGTTACCTGTCGGGCCGGGAAGATGAAAGATGGAAGTTGTACCTGAAGTCCCAGGGGCGGACTTTTGTTGCCGGTCTGTTTTCCGGTGGGGAGTTTGCACGTCGTCCTGGAACGTTCGACCGGCACACAATCAGAAGCTTCGGCGAAGGGCCCATCCGGTCGACTTGGTCTTTGCTGCGTGACCCGGGACGGCACTCATCCCGCTGTGCGGGATTCGTTTGCCCCGGGCTATCCCGCTCAGCGGGATCTGCCCCCTTTGGGGACTTTCTGGCGTCGAAGGCGCGAGATCGACGGGTTAAAACCCGTCCGTGCAAACACAGGTTATAACCTATGTTACAGCGGGGTGGGCGCCCCGAATGTAGCGCGGGATTCATCCCGTGTTTGGTCTGCGGGCTTTAGCCCGCAGGCCAAACGGCGGCGGTTTTAACCCGCCGACTCACTTTTGGGTTTATGGCAGAAGTTTGCCATAGGATGGCAGAACCTTGCCACCTTATGGCAGACTCTTGCCATACGAGAACATGGTGTTCTTAGGCCAAAAACTGCGCCACCGGCGCGTGTTTCTCAACGCCTGTGAGCCGCACATCCAGCCCGCCGACATTGATCGCAAGCCGCTGGTGGTCGATGCCCATGCAATGCAGGATGGTGGCTTGGATGTCGTGAACGTGGACCGGGTTTTCGGTGGGGTGGAAGCCGAGTTCGTCGGTGGCGCCGTGGGAGACGCCGGGTTTGATTCCGCCGCCGGCCATCCACATGGTGAAGGCTTGCGGGTGGTGGTCGCGGCCGTTGTCGCGACCGAGCGCGGCGCTGGATTCAATCATCGGGGTGCGTCCGAACTCGCCGCCCCAGACGACCAGGGTGTCGTCGAGCATGCCGCGTTGTTTGAGATCTTGGATCAGCGCGGCGGAGGCTTGATCGGTCTCGCGGGCTTTGTTTTTCACCCCGCCTTCGACGTTGGAGTGGTGGTCCCAGCCGGAGTGGTAGACTTGGATGAAGCGGACGCCGCGTTCGGCGAGGCGGCGGGCGAGCAGGACGTTGTTAGCGTAGCTGGGCTTGCCGGGGTTGGCACCGTAGAGGTCGAGGGTGGCTTGGCTTTCCTGCGAGAAATCCATCAGTTCGGGCGCAGCGGCTTGCATGCGGAAAGCCATTTCGTAGGCGGCGATGCGGGTGGTGATTTCGGGGTCGCCGACGACGCTGTGGCGGGTCTGGTTTAAGTCGCGGATCAGGTCGAGCGCGTCGCGTTGGGCGCGGTTGTCGATGCCAGCCGGATTGGACACGTGCAGAATCGGGTCGCCGGACTCGCGGAAGGGAATGCCTTGGAAGCGGCCGGGCAGTTGGCCATTGCTCCACATCGCCGCGCCGCCGGACAGGCTGCCGCCCGACTTGAGCACGACAAAGCCAGGTAGGTCTTGGGTCTCGCTGCCGAGTCCGTAACTCAACCACGAACCCATGCTGGGGCGTCCGGGGATCGCGTTGCCGGTGTTGACCATGATCTGCGCCGGCGCGTGGTTAAACTGGTCGGTGTGCACGCTGTGCACGAACGCGAGTTCGTCGACCACCTTGGCGAGGTGCGGCAATTGGTCGGACAGGGTCGCGCCGGATTGGCCGTGCTGCGCGAACGGAAAGCGCGGCGCGAGCACGGCGGCGTCGGGTTGAATGAAGGCGTAGCGTTGGCCGGCGATCACCGAGGGCGGGATCGGTTGGCCGTCGAGTTCGCGCAGCTTCGGTTTGGGTGTGAACAATTCGAGTTGCGAGGGTGCGCCGGCTTGAAAGAGATAGATCACCCGCTTGGCGGTCGGCCGGTGATGGAGGGCGTGTCCGGGACCGGTGGCGCTGGCGGGCGAGGCGGCGTGGCTTGGCGCGGCCTTGCCGGCGAGCAGGCCGAGCGCGATCGGACCGAGTCCGATGCCGCAGTCTTGGAAGAATTGACGTCGCGTTCGATGGAGGAGGGACATGGTTGGATTCTAGGAACCTTGGTGCGCCATTGCGACATCAAACATGTGGCGATCCGTCTTGTTCTCTACATGAGTTCGAAGCTCCAATTTGAAAAGAGCCGCGTAGCGGTGGCACCCTGAGTAGCCCCGGCTGCTGCACATCAGTGCGAGGCCGGGGAAGGTGTGGCTCAAAATGGGTAGCCGCGTAGCGGAGGCACAAAGTCAAAGCAACCACGGCCGGCCGGTAATAAATCGCGGGTGAGTTGCGTGGGAGTTCTGCCGGACATTTCAGGCGGACCGCGAACGCCGCCGAACGGGCAGGGTGCCACCGCTACGCGGCTCCTCTACAAGCTTCGTCTACCCCGGCCTTGCCCTGCGGGCTGGCAGCCGGGGCTATTCAGGGTGTCACCGCTAACGCGGCTCCTCTACAAGCTTCGTCTACCCCGGCCTTGCCCTGCGGGCTGGCAGCCGGGGCTATTCAGGGTGTCACCGCTACGCGGCTCCTCTACAAGCTTCGTCTACCACGGCCTTGCCCTGCGGGCTGGCAGCCGGGGCTATTCAGGGTGCCACCGCTACGCGGCTCCTCTACAAGCTTCGTCTACCCCGGCCTTGCCCTGCGGGCTGGCAGCCGGGGCTATTTAGGGTGCCACCGCTAACGCGGCTCCTCTACAAGCTTCGTCTACCCCGGCCTTGCCCTGCGGACTGGCAGCCGGGGCTTGTCTGTTGAATTTCTGCTTCAAAGAGCGTGCCGATCCGTTTATTCGGAAAGGGTCTCCTGCAGGCCGGCCGGCCTGCAGGAGATGGTGGGAGCAACCCGACCTGGGCTAAGGGCCTT
>Ga0209187_1000775_pt1 | contig 47468 bp, 42 predicted proteins | sample BantaG_FD_187430 | JGI IMG/M metagenome (GOLD analysis project Ga0209187, IMG submission 187430) | Marine algal microbial communities from Bantry Bay, Ireland - BantryBay_4 metaG (SPAdes) (version 2) | ecosystem: Host-associated > Algae > Red algae > Unclassified | place: Bantry Bay, Ireland...
GATTTGATCAAAGTATTTCAACTATTTAAAACAAATCTTATTCTAGTTAAATCTTTAAGAAAATCGAGTTACTATATTTTGCTTTGCTTGAATAAAATTTAGAATTTTTCAAATTGCCAGTTTTGATGTTATGCTCTTTTTGAAATTTCTGTGTAATATTATAATGCATTTATCCCAACCTTGCATGTAACGACTGTATATCCGCATTACAAACTATCCACCAATATTCCACATTGCAATTATCCACCAATATTCCACATTGCAATTATCCAGCAATACTCCTCATTACAACTATCCGTCCAATATTTATCAATCCAAAAGGTTTCTATCGTTTTGCTACTATTATCCACCAGTAAAAATCTATTCCGTTTTCCAATAGGTGTATTGTGAAGCTGTATAAGGATGTGAGGACTTACTTATTATTACTTTATCATCCACCTCCACATTTCGTGGTGTGTATAATCCTCTACTTGTATTTTCATAATGTATCCCTAAATATATAAATATTTTTTTACTTAACAATAAGAAATCAATATATTTCCTTCGCTACGATCAGAAAAATTGCTAAATGATGATATGATGAAGCAAAGGAAGCGCGGAAGCCGAACTCCCCGACAACGCACCCCAAACCCGCAAAAATACGCCCGATGCGAGTGGAAATGCATTGCATTTATAGGAACAGATGGTCAGAGAATATTTGCCACGAAGCAATCCGTAAAGACGCGATTCATCACGTCTCCCCCAAAGACCAAAACCGTTCCAATAAATGCAATGCATTGCAACGGACAGCGGGGAGAATACAAAATCGAAGATGATCCTAGCCGTCCGCCTTCGAGTAGTTATGGACAATTTTGTTAATTTTAAGCAAAGTTGTATATTTCAGACAGTAAAATAGGTTTTGTTGTAGAGAACCTCAGGCAACGGCAAGGAATTATTTTGCGAAATAAAATAAAAAAGCCCCACTAAAATTAATTAGCGAGGCTTTAAATTATTTATTATTTTATTAATTGTGGTAGTAAAAATCACACCGCAACAACACCAGCTTCTGCCAAAGCCTTTACCATTGTCTCACCTATAAAGGCAGGAGATTCAACAACGTGAATGCCACAATTTTTCAAGATTTCCATTTTAGCGGCAGCCGTATCTTCTGCGCCTCCTACAATTGCACCAGCGTGTCCCATTGTACGACCAGCAGGTGCAGTCTGACCAGCGATAAAACCAACAACTGGCTTCGTGCCGTGTTCCTTAACCCAATGAGCAGCATCTGCTTCCATTGAACCGCCAATCTCACCGATCAAAACGATGCCAACAGTATCAGGATCTTCCATAAATAATTGGACAGCATCTTTCGTCGTTGTTCCCACAATCGGATCACCACCGATACCGATACAAGTCGATTGACCCAAACCAGCTTTTGTTACTTGATCCACTGCTTCATAGGTCAAAGTACCAGATCTAGAAACAATGCCAATTTTTCCTGGATTGTGAATAAATCCTGGCATAATTCCAATTTTAGCACCGCCTGGCGTAATAATTCCAGGGCAATTTGGACCGATCAAACGACAAGATTTATCCTGAATGTAAGCCTGAACTTTAACCATATCTTGTACAGGAATTCCCTCAGTGATTGCCACAATAACCTTAATTCCAGCATCTGCCGCTTCCATAATTGCATCCGCCGCAAAAGCAGGTGGTACAAAAATGATAGATACATCTGCTCCAGTCTCTTTCACTGCCTGATCTACAGAATTAAAAACAGGGCGATCCAAGTGCTTTTGACCACCTTTTCCAGGAGTCACTCCGCCAACAACCTGCGTTCCATATTCAATCATTTGACTTGCGTGAAACGTTCCTTCAGAGCCAGTTATGCCCTGAACAATCACCTTAGAATCTTTATTTACCAGTACTGCCATTTCGTTTTTTTTAAATTAGGCTGCAAAAATAAGGAATTGCTGTGATTTTATGTAAATAAAAGCACATTTTCCCAAAAATCATGTTAATCCTTATATATCAAACCAATTATATCGCTCCATATCACTATCGTAGAGACAAGGCATGCCTTGTCTCCCCATCAATTTGTAATTATGGCTCATGGAGGAATTTAGTGGAAATGCTTTTAGCTATTGGCTTTTAGCTGTTGGCACTTGGCTTTTGACCAAAAGCCAAAAGCCAACAGCTAAAAGCCACCAACAGCCAAAGACCAACAACGTTTCCACTAAATCCTTTAATGAGCCATAATTATTACATTGGAAGCAAAGTTTCAAAACGAACCTTAATCATATCAGGAACACCCTCATTTTCAACACCGATTCCAAAAACACTTCTATCAACTGAAGCCGTACCTCTGATTTTTAAAGGCTTTTTGCTTGCAACCTTAAATTCAGCAGGCAATTTTTGCGTTTTTCCACGCATTTTCAATTCCATATCTGCCGTATATTCATTGTTCATTCCAGCCACAACATTGGCGATGCTTAAATTTGCAGTAGTGTATTTTTCCACATCAAAATAATCATTGGCTTTCAAATGTTCTGTAAGCTTATCGCTGTGTTCCCAAATAGAAGTCAAATCAATTTTGGCGTTGGCAGTCATAGTTGTCAAATCAGTACCCGTCATATTTACATCCGTAAAATTCCATTTTTTAAAAGTGCCTTCAGCCGTATAACGATCATTTGCCGCATCAAACATAATGGTTCCAGGTGGATTGTCCATATCTCCAACTTTTACCAAGTCTGAAGCTGATTTTTCAGCCGATTTAGCCGATTTTTTAGTCGCTCCACAACCAATCGCAATGGCTGAAATCAGCATTAGCATTAAGATAAATTTTAAATTTCTCATATTTTAATATTTTATTAAATCCTACAGGAATTCGTAATTTTCAACTTTCAATCTTCAACTTTCAATCTTCAACTTTCAATCTTCAACTTTCAATCTTCAACTTTCAATCTTCAACTTTCAATCTTCAACTTTCAATCTTCAACTTTCAATCTTCAACTTTCAATCTTCAACTTTCAACCTTCAACTTTCAACCTTCAACTTTCAACCTTTTTAAGCCTGCCCCCAACTTGATTGAGGGAGCCTGCCCTCAACTTGATTGAGGGACGGCGAGTATCATCTTTGATTAAGTAGTCTCCCCGCTGCCCGTTGCAATGTATGGAATGATTTGGAACAGTTTTAGTCGTTGGGGAGACGCGATGAATCGCGCCTTTACGGATTGCTGCGTGGCAAATTTTTCCCCAATCATCTGTTCCAATTCATTCCATACATTTCCACTCGCATCGGGCGTAGTTTCGCATATTTAGCCCCTCCGTCGTTATGTTTATCCTCCACGCTTCCCTTTCTTAATTAATGCTTCAATGATCCAATGATCCAATGATCCAATGATCCAATGATCCAATGATCCAATGATCCAATGTTTCAATGCAAAAAATCATACGGTCCAACGTTCGGTTCATAATTCAAAAGGTGGTTAACTGCAAAATTCATAATGTGGTTAACTGCAATAACTCATAATTCATAATTATTCCAAGTCAAATTTCATAAAAAATTGCAAAACATCTTTCGACGGAGAAGGACCATCAGGACCAGCTACGCCAAAAACATCAAACAAAGGAAGTTCAAAAGAAGATTTTACTCTTAAATTTATTTTTCCATCTTCCACCTTAATTGGAACAATATCTACCTCAACATTTAATTGGTAATCCATTCCAAGTAAAGAGAAAACCCCAGTTGTTTCATAAGCAGTTGAATTTTCTCCCGTTCCAATAGGTTTTAAAGAATCAAATTTAAATGTTGCATTCGGAAAAATACCCATTTTGAGCATTTTATTTTGAACCTCATAATCAAAATCCTCAGCACCCATCGTTACATCTTCAATTTCAACAGAAAAACTTCCAGTGGCATTTTCAAGAGATTTAGTGGAAGCCAAGGTCAAGCCACCAGATAGTTTTTTGGCTTCACCAGCATAATTATCCAAAGGAGGCAAAAAGCTAAAAACGATGATTGGATCATTTTCCAAACCTGATTTTGCAACATCTTTGACTTTCCATTTCTTAGAAAGTTCAATATCTTTTATAGACAAATTTTTACTTAAATCTTTATTTTCAGTTATAGCCAAACCCAATTCTTTCCAATCTACTGTGGGAATACGACTGGGAATAGGTTCAAAAGCATCTCCAGTTTTAGAGAACTCAATGATGTTAAGAATTTCATTTTCAATGAGTTCGCCAGCTTTAGTGAACAAAGAAGTTCTATTTTTCCATTTTCCTTGAACAAGCCCTTCATCAAATTTTTGCCAAACAGGTTTTACACAATTATATTGAGAAAATATCTCAGCAGAGATAGTCAAATTCTCCTCTTCATTGATGTAAGGATACAAATTAAAATAAAAGCTACGAGTTGTTCTATTTTGGTTAAATGTTTTAGTGAACTGAAATTTACTCATGCCCTTATAAACAGCGATTTTGGAAAGGTTTGCAAATTCAACAGGATCAAAATTTTTGGGAATCGTCCCATCCAGCTCGGTCAGCTTTAAAGGAGCAGTAACAACCGCTTTCTCTGTTTCCCAAACCAGCAGATTATGTTTGACATTTTCAACCTCCTTTTGATGAACCATTCCACTCGCTCTAATGAAATTTCTTAAACGATCTAAATTTGTGTACCGCCCATAATAAAAAGAACGCCCTTCTTTATTTTGAAATACAAGGCAAGGAGTATAAACAACCTGTTCAGGAATACCATTTTTGACATCAATTTCTACAAAGTCTAATTTCATTTTATCAGCAAACTGCTTGAAATTAAAAATTTCTTCACTATTTGTCTGCTGAGAGTTTGAGTTATAAAAAAAGATTAGCTGGTCAATGTTTTCAGCGTTTTTTTGTTGCGCGACAATGTTAAAACACAATATAGAGGTCAATATAATTATATTTGATAATTTCAAATGTATGTCTTTGAAAAGATAACGGATACACGCAATTGGTATAGAAAAAATTAAAATAGATGAAATTTGTAACCTAGTATACAAAGTAGCTGTTTTGCAGTTAATTAAGTATATTTTTTTTAACATTTATGATATTTCTTTTGTTAATTTCGATATAAGATAACTTAACTTATTAATCTTTATTACAAATTAATTTATTTATAATATAATTTGATTTGATTTTTTAATATAATATGACGTAATAAAAGTCAAAGTAATTTTAGATAGATAGAATAAACCTAACAAACTTCATTTTTGAAAGTTTTAGATAAAGATATTTAATTAAGTATCAATGAAATAATAAAAACGATATTTAGACAATGAAATTTTTTGATGTTCAAGTGGTCCGACATTTCGGAAAAAAACGCATCAAAGTATTTTTGACTGGTCCGTTGATGCAGTAGATGCAGTAGAAGATCGAAAAATATTGTAGCGGCAGGCGATCCTGTCAAAATAGTGGTTTTATTATTTTAATGATACTAGCTCAAACAATGACCAAATCATTGTATAAGTATGTATTGTATATATTCTTAATCAACTAAATTTAAATTTATGTTTACACAAAAACATTTACTAACCTATCTTCTTCTAACGCTTTTATTCAGTTTTGCAGCAAATGCACAACAGCGTACTTGCTCTGCTATGGATGTCTTGGATCGCCATATTCAGGAAGATCCTAATACTATCTTAGAAATGGAGCGTCTTGAAAATTTCACGCAAAAAGTAATTGAAAGCAACAGTGCTGACATGAAAGTGACTGGTGTTATTACCATTCCCGTAGTTGTTCACGTTATTTACAGCAACAATAACGAAAACATTAGCGAGGCGCAAATCAATTCACAACTTCAAGTTATGAATGATGATTTCAGAAGAACAAACAGCGATGCTAACAATACTTGGTCTCAAGCTGCAGATACTGAGATTGAATTTTGTTTAGCAACAGTAGATCCAAATGGAAATGCTACATCAGGTATTACAAGAAAATCCTCTTCTAACACTGCTTGGGGAACCAATGATGCAATGAAGTACTCATCACAAGGTGGGGTAGATGCTTGGCCAACTACTGATTATTTAAATATGTGGGTTTGTCCTATTGGTGGAGGAATTTTGGGTTATGCTCAATTCCCTAATACTGGTTCTGCTGCAACGGACGGTGTAGTGATGGGACCACAATATTTCGGAACTACAGGATATGTTTCTGCGCCATTTGATGGTGGAAGAACCACTACTCACGAGGTAGGACATTGGTTAAATCTTAGACACATTTGGGGTGATGGCAATTGTAATGCAGATGACTTTGTATCTGATACGCCAACATCAGACGCTGCAAACTATGGTTGTGCAACTGGACACACTTCTTGTAGCTCAACAGACATGGTTCAAAACTACATGGATTATTCAGATGATGCTTGTATGAATTTATACACACAAGGACAAAAAGACAGAATGCGTGCTTTGTTTGCTTCAGGTGGAGCAAGAGAAAGTTTATTAAGTTCTGGAGGCTGTGGAGGCACACCACCACCACCGCCACCAACAGTTTGTAACGACAATGATGTTTCTATTGATATAACATTTGACAATTACTCAGAAGAAACAAGCTGGCAAATTACAAATGCATCTGGAGCAGTAGTTGCATCAGGTGGTAATTATGGAACTGGACAAACTTCTGTCTCGGAGTCAGCATGTCTTGTAAATGGCTGTTATGATTTTACAATTAGTGATGTTTATGGTGACGGTATTTGCTGCTCATACGGAAACGGTTCTTATTCAGTTACTGGCGGCGGTTCTACTTTGGCATCTGGTGCTACATTTACGTCTTCAGAAACTACTAATTTCTGTTTCAGTGCGCCACCACCAGCAAGTTGTGGAACACCAACAGGGTTAGGAACAACAGGTTTAACAGCAACAGATGGAACACTTACATGGAACGCAGTTAGTGGAGCGACTTCTTACAATGTTGAAGTTTTAGTAGGTAGTACAAGCTATCCATTTCCTGCTACAACAAACTCACTATCACTTAATGGTTTTACAGCAAGCACAACTTACCAATTTAGAGTACAAGCGGTTTGTTCTGTAAATTCTTCTTGGTCAGGTTACCATTCATTTACTACTCCAGGAGATGGATCAGGTGGTTGTGATACAGTTGATAGTGAGAGTTTTGAGTCTGGCTGGGGAATTTGGAATGACGGTGGATCAGATTCATATAGAATCAATTCTTCTACTTATTCAGGAAATGGTACATACAGTATTAGATTGAGAGACAACACTAATTCTTCTGTGATGACAACAGATAATTTAAATCTTTCATCTTACAATGAAGTAACAGTGGATTTCCATTACTATGCAAATAGCATGGAAAACAATGAAGATTACTGGTTGCAAGTATCTACAGATGGTGGTTCAACTTACCAAACTATTTCATCTTGGGCAAGCGGAACAGATTTCAGTAACAATGTAAAATACAATGAGTCTGTAACAATGACGGGAACATTCTCTTCAACAACAAAAATCAGATTTAGATGTGATGCAACTGCAAATGCAGATCAGGTTTATATTGATGATGTTGTTATTACAGGATGTGCAACAGCAAGATTAGCTGGAGATCAATTGGTGAAAGTAGAAGATGTAATTGCAGAAGAAGCACCAGCTGCAAATACAAGAATTGTACTTGAAAATTCTACAATGAATGTATATCCAAATCCAGCAAGAGATGTTGTGAGAGTAGATTATCAAATTGCAGATTCTCAAGAAGCTAATTTAATGATTTACGATTTAAGTGGTAAATTAATTTCTACAAGAGTAATTAACTCAGATGAGAATTTACAGTCAATAAGCTTAGATGTAAGCGGATTTAATTCAGGTATGTATTACGTGAATATCGTTACAACTAAGGAACGTTTGACTAAGAAATTGATGATTGTAGATTAGGACTATCCTAAAAAGAATATTTAATTCTAATGCCCCCACGCTGCACTGCAGCGTGGGGGCTTTTTTTTGTTGTATAAATTTTGTACCTTTCTTTGAATATGGACAATCAATTAACAGAGAAGTACACAAAGGACTATCGACAAACCTCTGATGATCTAGCCGATCAACTGGTTTTGGATTTGTACAAAACGATGAGTCCAAAGGAAGTTGGTCAACTGTTTCGGGATTACATAAATGACCTAGACGAATTGCAGTATGAAAATATGCCCAATTGTCTGAGGATTTATTTCGAATCAAATCAAGCATTGCCTTCTTGGAAAAATGATAAGAAAATCAAGGTTGTGGAGGAGTTGTTTTTGGAAATTGGTCATGCTTATTCCGCTTGTTTACTTTGTTGTGCTTTGCCTGTTGGTTATACTTCTAAAAATGTTGTAAAAGTTTTGACTTCTACAGGCTATTTAAGCAAAGATTCAAAGGCAGGTACAGCAAAACGATTACTAGAAACAACTCAATTTGTTTTCAATGTAATGAGTGAAAATGCATTGGATGTAAATGCTTTGGGAACCAAGCATGTTTTAAAAGTTCGCTTTATTCACGCCATGATTCGTTACCATCTTCAAAAACATGGATGGGATGATTTGACTTATGGAATTCCCATCAATCAAGAAGATATGGCGGCAACAATTCTTACTTTTAGTGTTGGTGGAATAAAAGGCTTGGATAGAATCAATATAAATTTAACCAAAGAAGAAAAAGATGCGATGGTTCATTTTTGGGCATTGATCGGTCATTTAATAGGAGTGGATGCGAATTTAAATCCAAGAGAGTATGAGGAAGCCGAAAAACTATACGAACAAATATTGCAAAATCAAGCTGAAAAAACCACTGATGGTGAAATGTTAACCCGAGCACTCAGTAATTTCATTCAAGGCTTTCTACAGGTAAATGTTATCCCTTTCTTTCCCGATTATTTAATACGAAATCTAATAAACAATGACGAATACAGCGATATGATTGGTTTAAAAAAAATAGAAAAAAACAAAGATAAATTGCTTTTCAAAATTTTCATAAAATACTTACGATTTTTAAATAAATACAGAAAATTCAGTCTAGTAAAGCGATTAATCAAACCAGCAAACAAGCAACTTTCTGTTAAAATGATAGCCTATTTTGACACAGAATTTGACTTGAAATTACACATCCCAATTCAAATTGAAAAGGCTTGGGGGTTAAGGGTAGAGGGTTAGAATTAAAATATTTTGCATTTTTAGTAAAATGCTTCAACTATTAGGCAGGATCTAATTACATTTGGGTCATGATTTATTAGATCATGTATAGAAAATAAAAAACAGTGCACCCAAAAAACCCATTTATTAAAGATTACGATTTTAATTTACTAATACAGTCCTATTCTATTTTAAAGAACTTTGTATTTGTAAATGAGTATGGAAATAAAACGATAAAGTTTGGTGACAAACACGCAGTTAAGGCATTAAATACAGCCTTGTTAAAAGCTTATTATGGCATTGTTTGGGATATTCCAGAAAACAATCTTTGCCCGCCAATTCCAGGACGGCTGGACTATTTGCTACATATAGCAGATTTATTTACAAAAAAAGACATTCGTTTATTAGACATCGGCACAGGAGCCAATCTTATCTATCCAATTCTTGGAACTTGCCATTTTAATTGGCAATGTACGGGCAGCGAAGCGGATAAAAATTCTTTGATAAATGCACAGGCAATTATTAATAAAAATAGTGTTTTGAAAAACACGGAGCTTCGACATCAAAAAATCAAGAATTGTATTTTAGAACATATTATTCAACCAGAAGATGCATTTGATGTTGTGGTTTGTAATCCACCTTTTTTTAAAAATTTCCTTGAAGCTCAAAAAGGGAATAAACGCAAAGTTAATAACCTTCAACTAAAAGAAAAAGATTCCCTGAATTTCGGAGGTCGCTCCAATGAATTATGGTATAAAGGTGGCGAAGAGGCATTTGTGAAGAAAATGGCTTCGGAAAGCATGCAATTCAAAAATCAAGTCCATTGGTTTACTTCTTTGATCTCAAAAAAGGAAAATTTAAAAAGCATCAAAAGAGCCATTAATAAAACGCTCCCCACAGAAGTTAAAGTGATAGATATGGAACAAGGCAACAAAATAAGCCGTTTTATTGCTTGGACCTACATAAAATAAACCACCATAAATGGTAGAGACAAGGCATGCCTTGTCTCCCTTGAACAGATGGAGAGCTTTGCTGATTATCAGATGAGATATAAACAAGGCAATTACAAAGAATATTCCGAAGATGGAGTCGTTATTCTTGAGTGTAATTACGATTTTGACAAAAAAAACGGTCCATACAAAGAATTTTATCCTAATTACACCGTAAAATAAATACTGTCAGGTAATTTGGCTAAATTTGATCGAGTACTTCGTTGGAGAACATCAGCCGTAGCTTAGGCTATGGCTCATAACCTCCGCCTTATACTCGACCAAATTTCACTCAAATTAACTCGACAGTATTTAATTTACAGTGTACTAATGGACAGCTAAAGTTGGAACAAAATTATATTTTTGATGCTTTCACGACAAGGCAACATATTATGATGAAAAAGGAAATAAAACACTCACACGACAATATTACTATGGGCGAATTGCTAAAGAAGAATAACTACAGTCAGTTTTTGGTATTGGTTTTAATTTTGCTTGGCATTCAATTGAGTGTTACGGGGCAAAATGCTAAGAAAATGCTGGAAGAGTATAAACTGAAATACCCCAATTCGCCTTTTATAATATTAGATAAGTCTCAAATTGTTTCTATAGATATTGTCAAAGGGGACATTAAAATAACGGAGAAAAGCAATCAAGAAAATTTCTATTTGGAAACTGTAGCTTCAGGAGGTATTCTATCAGAAGATAAAATCAGTTTTTCCTCTTTTTCAAAAATTGATGACATTCAGGCAATGAGTTACATTCCTGACGGAAATAAATTTAGAGAAAAGAAGGTGAAGGATTTTAAGGTGGAAAGCGAATTTTCAAGAGGTGTTTTTCACGATGATGTAGAATCTATCAATTTCATTTATCCAGCATTACAAAAAGGAGCAAGGAGTAAATTGTCTTATACAAAAACGATTTCTGAGCCACGTTTCCTGCCTCGATTTTATTTGATTTCTCCAGTCCCAACATTGAATCAAAAATATGTATTAGAAGTACATCAAGATGTCAAAATTGATGTGAAAGAATTTAATACTGAAAATATTGGCTTTGATTTTAAAAAATCTAAAAAAGGAAATAAAGAGATTTATACTTGGATTTTAAAGGATGCTCCAAAATTTGAATTTGAGGACAATGCTCCGAATATTTCTTATTATGCACCGCATATTATTCCACATATTACACACTACAAAATTGACGGTAAAGAAGAAAATTTGCTTTCTAACGCGGATGATTTATTCGCTTGGTACAATACATTAATTGGAGATGTAAATAAAGACATTGATGAAGGTGCTGTTAAAAAATTGGTGGAAGAAATCACGAAAGACGCAAAAACCGATTTAGAAAAAGTCAAACTAGTCTATTATTGGACGCAAGATAACATCAAATACATTGCTTTTGAGGAGGGAATGGACGGTCTTATTCCTAGAAATACGGATCAAGTTCTCAATCAAAAATACGGTGACTGCAAAGATATGGGAACCTGCATTTCTACCTTATTGAAATATGCCGATGTTCCTGCTTCAGTTGTTTGGATTGGAACGGATGACATTCCTTATACGCACACAGAATTACCTTTGCCAGCCGTAGATAATCATATGATTGCGGCTTATAAAGATAAGGATAAATATTATTTTTTAGATGCAACAAGCGAATACACGCCCTTTGGAATGCCTAGTAGATTTATACAAGGACAGGAGGCGATGATAAAAACGGGACCAGATACTTATGAATTGGTGGAAGTTCCAGTAGTAGAAGCGGCAAGAAATAGCAAGACTGAAACTGCAAAACTTGAAATTATTGGGGATAAATTGGTTGGAAATGCAACTACCTTGATCGATGGGTATTATAAATCTGAGCTGATGTATAGATTGTCAAATGTAGATAAAAAAGAACAGTTTATATTTTTTAGCAATTATTTAAATAGAGGCTCTAATAAATTTATTTTGGAAGAAGTTGAAGTGGAGAATGAATTTGACAAAGAGCAAGTAACGAAGGTGGATTACACCTTTAATATTGATGATTATATTTTTGTAAATGATGCGGAAATATATGTTAATTTAAGCTTTTACGATTGGTGCAAAAGGGCCAAAATTAAAGAAGACCGAAACTTGCCCATTGTAAATAAATATAAGAATCAAAGAAATGTAATTAGTGAATTGAAAATTCCAAAGGACTATAAAGTAGATTTCGTTCCAACTGATTTAGTTTTAGAAAATGAGCTTTTTACCTATGCAAGCAAATACGAAGTAAGCGAAAATGAAATTATTCATACTGAATCTTATATAGAAAATTTTATTCAATTAAAAAAAGAAAATTTTAAACAGTTTAATGATTTTATTGATGAAATATCTGAAACAATAAATCAAACGGTAACCTTAATAAAGCGAAAACAATAACTTAGACCATTTGCCGAACGTCGGACCGCTTCATCTTTTCCCCTTATACTGCATCAGCAAAAGCATCCCGTAGCCCTGCTACCGAATGTCGGACCAGCATACTTTTCCTTCTTTGTATAAGGGAAAAATATTTTGGCAACTCGGTCTAACTTATTATTTTCACTTTACTTTAAAAAAATAAATATGTTCCATAGTAAAAACAGTTTCTTGAATATTAGTCTATTTATTATTGTAATTCTAGTGTTTAATGTTATAAGCGTAAATTCCCAAATTGATTATAAGAATTATGATTGGGTGAAAAATCCCAAATTATTAGAAGTGCCTGCTGAGCATAAAGATGCTTCTGAACTTGTACTTAAAGAGCATTCTATTGTTGGGTTGGAATTTGCAAGTGATAAAGAATTATATGAGTATTTTATTGAACATACGATAACTCATATAAATAGTGATGAGGCTATTGAAAATAATAATAAAGTTTTCTTACCTTTTAGATCTGCTAGTACGAATGTGTTAAAACAAAAAGCTAGAGTAATCACGCCAAAAGGCGAAATAATAGAAATGCAGGATGGAGACATTAAGGAAGCAAAAATTGAACAAGGAACATACAGGTATTTTGCTTTGCGTGGTTTGGTGAAAGGTTCACAGGTAGAAACATTTTTTGTATTAAAAAAAGATCGACCTGATATTAATGGTGAAATGATAATTGTTCAATCCGAAGTGCCTAAATATAATGTTTCTTTTGACCTCTATGCTCCTGATAATTTAACATTTATTTCAAAACCTTACAACGGATTAGAAGCTTTGGAGGAGGTAGAAATAAAAGAAGAAGAGGGAAAAGAAGGCGTATTTCATTTGAGCCAAAAGTGGGATTTTATAGAGCCTTTAAAAGAAGAGGGAAATGCTTTTTATTCACCAAATTTGAAAAAGTTTATTTATAGAATTGATAAAAATAAAATGCGCCCAAATGAGGACATTGTCAGTTATGATATTATAGCAAAAAATTTGCATGAAGTTTTTGAAATAGTACCTGATAAAAAATTATCAAAAAAATTAAAACCGTTATTAGAAGAGGCAGGTGTTAGAAAATTAAAAACAGAAGAAGAAAAATTGTTTGCACTTGAAAATTATCTAAAACGTAATTATGGTATAAATGAAAGGGGTGGTGAAACAGATTTAGAAGCGATTTTAGCTAATAAATCAGGAAGTAAGGATGGAATAATGAGACTCTATTGTGCGATTTTAAATGCGATGGGCATTGAGCATGAAATAGTATTCAATAATAGCAGAGATAAACACAAGTTTGATGAAGAAATAGAAGCTTTTATGTTTTTGGAAAATTATTTATTATACTTTCCAAACATAGATAAATTTATGGCTCCAACAGAAATTATTTCAAAATTGGGATACATTCCTGCTCTTTGGACAAACAATTATGCAATGTTTGTAAAAGAGCTAAAAATTGGCGACTTTAAAACTGTTGAGGCTAAAATTGATTTTATTGAAGCTCTGGACTACACCTTCAATGTAGATAAAATGTTTGTGGATGTAAAAACAGAAGATGGTTTTAAAACAATATCTGTGGATTATAAAAAAGAAGCTACAGGAGAATTTGTGAGAAATATTCAACCAATTTATGATTTTGTTGATGAGTCAATTGTGAAAGAAATCAATGAAAGTCAAATTAAGTTTTTGACGGAAGATTTAGACATTTTAGAAATGAATGTTGAAAATGCAACTTTCAAAGATTTTGGGATGAAACCTTACAAATTTAATTGTAAGTTTACAACCAAAGCATTTATGCAAAGAGCTGGCAATAAATTGCTTTTTAAAGTAGGAGAATTAATTGGTCCACAGGTGGAAATGTATCAAGAGGAAGAAAGAAAATTACCTGTTGACGGGATTTTCAATAGACAGTTTTACAGAGAGCTTAGCTTAGAAATTCCAGAAGGTTTTGAAGTGGGTAATTTAGAAGCACTTAAAATCAATGAGACATACGAAGCAGAGGGAGAAATACAAGCACAATTTGTCAGCGATTACACTTTTGAAAATAATGTGGTAAAAGTCATTATTGATGAATACTACAATCGCGTTAATTGGCCAGTCGATTTATTTGAGGATTATAAACGAGTAATAAATGCAGCGGCAGACTTTAATAAGGTGGTGTTGTACATTGAAAAATAGTAAAAACATGAAAAAAATAATTTCAACTATAGCCTTTTTAATATTGATTGTAAGTTGTTCAGTAACAAAAAAAGCCTTTCAAACTGAAGGGCAAAATGCTATTAGAAACGATTTTACATCTTATTTAAGTTTCATGTCAAATGAGGAGTTTAATAAGGCATTTGATTATTTCATTCCCGAACTGTTTGATGTTGTCCCAAAAGAAGAACTGGTCGAATTAATGGAAGAACAATTCAATACTCCAGGTGTGGAAATGAGTCTTGAAAAAGATAAAATATTGGAGGTAGAAAAAATCAAGAAAGTAGAAGGGGAATTTTATTCTAAGTTAAAATATTCTCTTTTGGTGAAAATGAAAATAGAGATGGTGAAAGAGAAAAATGAAACAGAAAAAGCAAAAGAAAAGAGAATTAATATGGCGAAACTTATACTTCAGCGGGAGCTGGATGCTGAAACTGTTGTTTACAATTATGAAACTGATTTCTTTGAAATTTTTGTAGAAGAAGATGTCTTGGCAATTTCTGAAAACGGTCAATCAAACTGGAAATTTTTGATAATTGAAGAAGACAATAATGAGATTATCAAAGCTATTATACCAGAAAAAGTATTAAAAGTGGAATAATGCTGTTGTAAGTTTTGTTCTAAACCACAAGTCCTGAAAGGACGAAAGATCATAGGGGTGGATGCAATCCACCCAACTAAAAGAACGCAAGGGAAGCGCGGAGGAAAAAACTCCCCGACAGCGAACCCACTCTCGCAAAAATACGCCCGATGCGAGTGGAAATGTGTTGCATTCATTTCAGAGTAATCCTTTTATTTTGGGGAAATTTTTAATTATACCCCAAATCTGTGATATTATTGTTAACTTAGTGTAAATGAATGCAATGCATTGCAGCGGACAGCGGGGAGACGACGGGATTGGAAATGATATGTTCCGTCCGTATTTTAATTATGAATTATGGGTTATGAATTATGAATTGCAACAAAACCACGAATTATAAATTGTAACAAAACCACAACCTATTTCAGGCATACAGATATTTTCAACCTTCAACTTTCAATCCAATAAATCGAAACACCAGTTACCCCAAAAATGAATAAAAATCCTGAACAAATAGCTAGAGATAAAATTGACGAAATGCTCGAATTGGCGGGGTGGCTTGTGCAATCCAAGAAAAAAATCAACCTGTCTGCTGGAATAGGCGTTGCGCTGCGTGAGACCAATACCGTTTCTGGCTCTGCCGATTATATTCTCTTTGTAAATGCAAAACCCGTTGGCGTCATTGAGGCAAAAGCGGAAGAGCACGGCTATAAATTATTGCAAGTGCAAGAACAGTCTTTGAGATACGCCAAAGATGCCATTAAAATTGGAAAATATAGTATAGAAGGAGACAAGCCTTTTGTCTATGAAAGTACTGGAATTTTAACCAGATTTACCGATTATAGAGATCCCAAACCGCGAGGGAGAATCGTTTTTAGTTTTCACAAACCTGAAACGATGGCGGAATGGATTAAAAAAGGGCCGTCTCTTAGAAAACGTCTTTTGTCTATGCCGCCATTGGATAAAACAGGGCTGCGTCCTGCGCAAATTGTTGCCGTGGAAAACCTAGAGCATTCCTTCAAAAAAAATCGTCCCAAAGCATTGATACAAATGGCTACGGGTGCAGGGAAAACATTTACCGCTACCACTTTTGTTTACCGTCTGCTAAAACATGTGGATGCCAAAAGAATTCTGTTTGTGGTCGATACCAAAAATTTGGGCGAACAGGCAGAGCAAGCATTTATGACTTTTCAGCCCAATGATGACAATAGAACATTTACCGAATTATACAATGTGCAGCGATTGAATTCCAGCTATATTGCCTCGGATAGTCAAGTCTGTATTTCTACGATTCAACGCCTTTATGCTATTTTAAAAGGGGAGGAATTGGACGAAAGCGCGGAATTGGACAATCCAGAGGAAAACTCCTGGCTCAAAAAACAAGTAAGTAAAAAGAAAGCCGTTCCTGTCGATTACACGCCCAATGTCCCGATTGAGCAATTTGATTTTATTGTAATTGATGAGTGTCACCGTTCTATTTACAATCTTTGGAAACAGGTTTTGGATTATTTTGATGCCTTTTTAATAGGTCTAACTGCTACACCTGATAAAAGAACTTTTGGTTTTTTTAATGAAAATGTGGTGAGTCAATATACTTTTGAGGAATCGGTAACAGATGGTGTAAATGTAAATTATGATGTCTACACCATTGAAACGGAGATTTCACAAAAAGGTGGAAAAATAGAAGCAGGTTGGTTTGTAGATCGGAGGGATAAACTCACAAGGGCGAATCGTTGGCAACAAGAGGATGAAGACACGGAATACGGTCGCAATGACTTGGACAAAAAGGTGGTCAATCCCAGCCAAATTCGAAACATTATTAAAGAATTTAAAAAAGCACTAAAGAGAGATATTTATCCAAAACGTGTGGATTCAGATGGAGAATATGAAGTTCCCAAAACCCTTGTCTTTGCCAAAACAGATAGCCATGCCGATGATATTGTAGGCATCATTCGGGAGGAATTTGAAGATGGCAACGACTTCTGTAAAAAGGTGACTTACAAAATTGATGAAGACCCAAAATCGGTCTTGAATCGTTTTAGGAATGATTATTATCCTCGCATTGTCGTTACGGTAGATATGATTGCAACGGGTACAGATGTAAAACCTTTGGAGGTGCTACTTTTTATGAGGGATGTAAAAAGTGTCAATTATTTTGAGCAAATGAAAGGCAGAGGAACGCGGACCATTGATAAAGATTCTTTCCAATTGGTTTCGCGTACGGCTAAGAGCAAATCGCACTTTGTGATCGTGGATGCTGTTGGGGTTACTAAATCTAAAAAGACGGATAGCCGACCGCTAGAGAGAAAGCCTTCAGTGCCTATGAAAGACTTATTGGATGCCGCTTCTATGGGCATTGCAGATGAAGATTTATTTCTGTCTCTGGCAAATAGATTGATTCGCTTGGAAAAGCAAATTACCGAAAAGGAAAAAAATAAATTGCTGAAATTTTCTGGTGGTAAAAATTTAAAACAAATAACCAAAGAGTTGATTACGGCTTACGATCAAGATGCAATTGATGAAAAAGCGCAAGTTGAAATTGATAAAATTCCTGTGCCTGAGAGAACGCCTGATTTAATTGAAAAGGCAAAGAAAACAGCGCAGGAAGAATTGGCGACCCAAGCAACTTCCACCTTCAATGGTGAGTTAAATAATTATCTGGAAAATGTAAGGAGAGAACACGATCAAATCATTGACAGCGTAAACATTGATACCGTTACGAAATCGGAATGGGATACGACTTCTGTGGACAAGGCAACGGAGCTTGTAAAGGATTTTAATGCGTATTTGGATTTGCACAAAGATGAAATAAAGGCATTGAGCATTTTTTACAATCAACCACATAAACGCAGGGAAGTTACTTTTGAAATGATTAAAGATGTTTTTGATAAATTGACATTAGAAAAGCCTACCTTAGCACCTGATTATGTATGGGATGCCTACGCCGCTTTGGAGGAGGTGAAAAGCGAACAGCCCAAAGATGAACTCACGGCATTGGTTTCCTTAATCCGCAGAGCTTGTGGCATTGATAGTGAACTAAAAGCCTATGACAAAACGATAGAAGCCAATTTTAAAACTTGGATTTTTAAACAAAATGCAGGACAACACAACCGTTTTACAAGCGAACAAATGGACTGGCTGCGAATGATTAAAGACCACATCGTAAGCAGCTACCATATTGAGCTGGACGACTTGGAATACACACCTTTCGATAGCAAAGGTGGAATGGGTAAAATGTTCCAATTGTTTAAAGGTGAAATGAATGAAATTATTGAAGAATTAAATGAAATATTAGCGGCGTAATGATAGAAGATTGGGAAGAATGTATATTAGGTGAAGTTCTAGTTAAAATGTGTAATGGATCTTCAGCAAAACAATTTAACGAAGAAGTTGGTTATCCAATTTCTAGAATTGAAACTATATGGAATGAGACAATAGATTTAAATAGGGTCAAATATGTAATGGAAAATGATGTTGATTTTGTTGAAAAGTACAAACTTCGAAAAAATGATATTCTATTAAGCCATATAAATAGTGACGCTCATTTAGGTAAAACCGCAATAATTAAATCTGAAAGGTACACTTTGATTCATGGTATAAATATTCTTTTATTAAGACCATCATCTTTATTAATTGCTGAGTTTTTGCTTTATCAATTACGGTTTCTAAAAGTTAAAGGTGCTTTTATAGATGTTGCTTCTAGATCTGTTAATCAATCTTCTGTAAATCAACAGAAGTTAAATAAGTTTAAAATAACTTTATTCCCGCTCCCAATCCAACGCGCCATAGTCACCAAGTTAGAAGAACTGTTTTCCGATTTAGACAGTGGCATAGACGACCTCAAAAAAGCACAAGCACAATTAAAAATCTATCGCCAAGCGGTGTTGAAGAAGGCTTTTGAAGGGGAATTTACGAAGGAGTGGAGAGCGCAACAAACCGATCTCCCAACCGCAGAAGAGTTATTGGAACAAATCAAAGAAGAACGTCTAAAGCATTACGAGCAAAAGCTAGAAGGTTGGAAAAATGCAGTTGAAATTTGGGAGGAAAATGGGAAGGAAGGGAAGAAGCCAAGGAAGCCACAAGCAATCAAGAAATTAGAAGATATGAAAGTTTTGTCTAATATTGGTTTGTTGGAAATCCCTGAATGTTGGTGTTATTTACAGTCGGAATACTTAAGCGACTTTATTACGAAAGAAACAACGCCAAAAAGTTCAGAATTGTCTCAAGACAATGGCGATATTCCTTTTGTAAAGGTATACAATTTAACTTTTACTGGTGAATTAGATTTTAGAATAAATCCAACATTTGTAAGTAATGATATACACAGTAACTTTCTAAATAGGTCTATCACATTGCCAAATGATATTCTCATGAATATAGTTGGTCCGCCACTTGGTAAAGTTTCTATTGTTCCAGAAACATATCCAGAATGGAACATTAACCAAGCTATAGTTAGATTTAGACCTTACCCTTCAATAATTTCGAAGTACTTAGCTAACTTTTTAATGATGAAATGGACAATTCATCAAGTTTCTAAAAAGGCTAAAGCAACTGCTGGTCAATTTAATCTTACCTTAGAAATATGTCGTGAAATATTTGTTCCAGTCTGCTCCCTCAAAGAACAACACCAAATTGTCCGCGAAATAGAATCCCGTTTATCCGTTTGTGACAATGTAGAACAAAGCATTGCAGAAAGTTTAGAAAAAGCCAAAGCACTGCGCCAAAGCATTCTAAAAAAAGCCTTTGAAGGCAAATTGCTTACAGCAGCAGAGATCGCTAAATGCAAGCAAGAAAAAGACTATGAACCTGCTTCGGTTTTATTGGCTAAAATAGCGCAAAGCAGAGCGGAAGAACAAGAGAAAATTAAAGCTGAAAAAGCCCTTCAAAAAGCTAAAAGTAAAAAGGGAAAAATGACTAAAAAAGCGAAATAAATGTCAGACTCAAGTATAGTATCGAAAATATGGAACCTTGCCAGCGTACTGCGTGATGATGGGGTGGGTTATGGTGATTACCTAGAACAAATCACCTATTTGCTATTTTTAAAAATGGCGGATGAACTCAATAAACCGCCTTACAGCAAAGGGCTAAAATTTCCCAAATTAAAAAATGTGGAGGGCAAAGAAATCAAGGACGGTGAAATCTGCGATTGGGGAACCCTTTCGAGTAAAAGAGGAGCAGAATTGGAATCCTTTTACAGCCAATTGCTCCGTAGTTTATCCACCGAGAAAGGCATGTTGGGTCAAATTTTCACCAAGAGTCAAAACAAAATTCAAGACCCTTCCAAACTCCTAAAAGTCATCGACCTCATTGATAAGGAGAATTGGAATATGATGGGCGCGGACATCAAAGGAAAAATCTACGAAGGGCTTTTGGAAAAGAACGCGATGGACAGCAGCGGCAGTTCGGGAGCAGGGCAATATTTCACCCCAAGAGCATTGATAAAAACGATAGTCGCCTGCGTTCAGCCCAAACCAATGAAGACCATCGCAGATCCAGCCTGCGGAACGGGCGGTTTTTTCCTCGCCGCCTATGATTGGATCGTTAACAGCAACAATCTAGACCGTGAAGAGAAGGGATTTCTTAAAAACAATACCTTTTACGGAAATGAAATTGTCGCCAATACCCGCCGAATGTGTTTGATGAATATGTACCTGCACAACATCGGTGAAATAGATGGCGACACACCCATAAAGTCAACAGATGCACTTATTTCAGACGACGGTTTGCGCGTAGATTACGTCCTAGCAAATCCACCTTTCGGCAAGAAAAGCAGCATGACTATTACGAATGAAGAAGGCGAGGTGCAGAAGCAAGATATGAGCTACAACCGTCAAGATTTTTGGGAAAGTACTTCCAACAAGCAATTGAATTTTTTGCAGCACATTAAAACAATGCTCAAAATAAATGGAGAAGCAGCCGTCGTTTTACCTGATAACGTTCTGTTTGAAGGTGGAGCAGGTGAGGAGGTCCGCAAGCAATTATTAAAAACAACCGAATTGCATACCGTATTGCGTTTACCCACTGGCATATTTTACGCGCAAGGTGTAAAGGCAAATGTGTTATTTTTCAACAACAAAGCCGCCAGTAAAAAAGCCTGTACCAAAGACGTTTGGTTTTACGATTACCGAACCAACATCCACCACACGCCCAAGAAAAGCCCGATGACCAAGCAACACTTGGAGAAATTCATAAAGCTTTATAATTCCAAAAACATTAAGAAGAGAAAAGAAACTTGGAGCGAAAAAAACGATGACGGCAGATGGCGAAAATATTCTTACGAAGACATCATCGCCAGAGACAAAACAAGCCTAGACATCTTCTGGCTAAAAGACAAAAGCCTAACCGACCTAGACAACCTCCCAGACCCAGATGTTTTGGCCAATGAAATCATTGAGAACATTGAGTCGGGGCTGAGTAGTTTTAGGGAAATAATGGCAACGCTTAGGTCTTAATGCCTGAATGCCTGAATGCCTGAATGTAAAAAAAACATTGAAGCATTGTAACATCGAAGCATTGAAGCATTGTAACATCAATGTTGTTGAGTTAGTGATATGAACACATTAATTGCAAAACGATCTAGCTGCCGTTTGTGTTGAAGATGTAACGCCCTTTAGTCAGTCGGGAGGCACGTTGGAAATAAATGATGATTGCACCATTACTTACACACCACCGATGGATTTTACAGGAATTGATAATTTTGTCTATACTTCCATTACTGAAGAATTTGCAACATCCGATAATGAAGAACTTGTAACAAGAAGTTCGGCTGAAGTGGAAGTATTAGTGGTAGATGGGGAATTAGATAGTCTTTATGTACAAGAAGAAATAATTTGCTCTGAACAGTTAGAGACGTATTTTATCAATTTTTATTTTCCTTTTGTCAATGATAACTATCATTGGCGGCTTTGTGGAGAATCAGAGTGGCAAATTATACCAAGCAGTCCAATGATTTTAGAGTTTGATGCTTTTTCATACCCAGGATATTGTTTGGAGTTTGTAGATTTGGACCATCTAGATGATATTGTTGTCAAAGAAAAAGACGTTGTTGTTTGTGAATATGCCCCTTGTTGTTTCCAGAATTTTCAAGTTTTTTCTGAATTAGAATGTGATTCGGATTCAATTTATTTGGTTTATACTTTAGGTGAAGTTGCTGCAACACAGAATTATCAATGGAAGCATTGTTGGTCGGATACTTGGAATGAGATTTCAGTAATATCAGACTTTTCTGAACCATTTTTAATTAAGGATGCAATCAACAGCGATATTTGTCTAGAATTTAGAAATGTTACTTGTAACGATCATTATTTTGCCATTTGGGAAGAAAATGTAAATTGCACCGTCACTTCAATTGAGCTTTTTTCCTTGAATGGCAAGGCAGAAGGTAAGTACAATGAAATCAATTGGCGAACTGCTTCTGAAACCAAGAATGCCTATTTTATTCTTGAGCGTTCAGAGGATGGAGAACATTTTACACCAATTACAAGAGTGAGCGGTCATGGCAATTCCAATACCGTGCAGAAATATTATTACAATGATTTTATTAATAAAGAAAAAGCCTATTATTATCGTTTAGCAGCCGTAGATTTTGATGGAAACCAAGAACGGATGAGTAAGGTAATTTTAATTGAAAGAGACAGTAAACCAAGACTGAATGTATTTCCAAATCCCACCAGTCAATTTTTACAAATTCATTTCTCTCATTCCACCAAAGAAAAAATAAACTGGCAGATTACAAATATAGATGGCAGAAAAGTAATGGAAGGCTTCACAGAAGAGGAAGATAGTCAATTAAAAATAGGAGTGGAGGATTTACCAAACGGAACCTACTTTTTGCAGATCGGTAAATCTGGGGAGAAAGGGCATTTAGTAGAACGATTTGTTGTAATGAAATAGAAATTAAAATATGCATTTATTGCAATTGTAGAGAGGCACAGCCGTCCGTATCCTCGTGCTGTCAAGAACGGTTTGCTGTAATTTGTTTTTTCCAGTAGTGTCAAAACAATTCTTAGTGGTTTTGTGCTTTGGTAAAATAACGTGGTGGTTTAATGCCAATTCATAATTCGTAACTTTCAACTTTCAACTTTCAACTTTCAACCTTTTTAGGACGGCGAGGATCATTTTCAATTTGGTAGTCTCCCCGCTGTCCGCTGCAATACCTTGCATTCATTGGAACGGGTTTTGAACTTTTGCGCAGACGTTGCATGCTACGTCTCTACGGATTGCTTCGTTGTGAATTTATCCCCAATCATCCGTTCCAATAAATGCAAGGCATTTCCGCTCGCATCGGGCGTATTTTCGCAAATTTGGTTGCGCTGTCGGAATGTTCATCCTCCGCGCATCCCTTTCTTTTTCATGATTTGGTATTGGTAGGATTGCATTCTACCCTTTGATCTATCGTCCCTTCAGGACTTGTGGGTATTCTAGTCCTGAAGGGACGTTAGATCATAGGAGGGGTGGATGCAATCCACCTTGTGAAAATGACGTATAAACGGTTTGTTGTAATTTGATTTTGCTATTTATCTGATACATTTAATCTATCTATTTTTATATGATAGAAATTTATGCTATATTTATAACATAACAATCATTTCTTAAACCAAAAACCATGAAAATCCTAAAACTCATACTACTATTTAATTTTATTACTTTGATTGGTCAAAATGAAAGTTTAATAGGGAATTGGTCAGGTGAATTATCAACAGGGGATGGAGAGATATATGGTTTTGATCTTGAATTATTTGAAGAAGAAAAAGAACTAAAAGGAATATTTGTTTGGGAAATTTTAAAACCATCTAATATAAAGCATCAGGAAAAAATTGGTCTTATAGGCATAGAGCATGTTAAAGTTTACTACAATAGCCTTAGCAGGATAGTAAATTTTAACAGGGTTAAAAAAGAAGACCCAAATAATGTGATAAATTTTGGCGCATATTCTTCATGGTATTTGTATGAAAATGGACAAGTAGCAAAAGGCATAAATGCTTATGATGCAGTTAATAATAATATTTTGTATGCTAAAAAGCTATTTGATGCAGAAGATGTAGAAAATGAGGCATTGACTGGTCAGAATTGTCTAAAAATAGATGCTGATTTTTTAAAGGGAACTTGGTTAGGATCATTTAGTGATTTTTATTCTAGAGAGAATATTTTTTCCTCAATGATAATGGAAATTGATACAGTTGAAAATAATAAATTTCATGGCTATTTATATAATGTTTATCCACAATACACGTTAGAAAATCAATCCCGCAATTCAAAATATAGGCGCATTAACTCACGAAACAGTTCACTAAATTGGAACTATCCAATAGATTCTAAGGATAAAAAAACTAAAAGTTATAAACATAATAGAAGATGGTTAAAGGTAGAGGGAGAAATAGTAAATGATAAAATACATATAAGAATACCAGATCAGCCATATAATCCATATTTTTGGGGTGGCTTTGAAGGAATCACACCTAGTAACCCACGTTGTAATGACACCATTGTCTATGATGGAATCTATGTCGCATCAATATTAGACTGCAATACCATTAGCGGATTTTACCTTTTAGATAAAGATAAGTATGCTGAGTTGACTGCTGCCAATAGGTTTTTCTTACAAAAAATTAAACCTGAAACTTTATATAAGCCAAATGAAAAGCTGGTAATTAAGGAAGATATTACAGTTTTATCAAAGACAATGAAATTAAAATTACTAAGTGATAAAAAAGGGGAAAATGATATAATTACTTTAAAATTGAATGGCATTGATCTTTTAAAAAACTTCAGAGTTCCATTAACGGATTATGAGCTTTTAGTCCCTTTATTTGATGGAGTTAATATGCTTGAGCTGGTGGTTGATGATGATGCGCCACTTCAAGAGAAAAAAGTGATTGTATTAATGGGAAGATATAACCGCCAAAACAAGATTATACTTAATTCAACTCATTATAAAACTGAAGCAATTAGAATTACTAAGGACTTGCGTAAAAACAAGTGATACACCGCTGAGGTAAAAATATGAAAAAAACAATTTTAATTTCAATATTAATCATTGTATCTGGGCTAATTTGTGCCTTTACTTCTCAAGACTATAAAGTAGAGGAATCTCGATTTGTCATTCATAAAGTTGATCCTTGTTATCAAAAATTAAAGTTGTATTGGAAAGATGATAATGGTAAAATATTTGGCTCAATAGAAAATCTAAAAACGTCTTTGGCTGAAAGAAAAGAGATACTTGTATTTGCAATGAATGGCGGTATGTACAATAAAGATCAATCTCCACAAGGCCTCTATATTGAAAACGGAAATACTGTTGGACAAATTGACCTTAGGGACAGATGATTAATAACTGTCTAGATTTGAGCCGAACGTCGGACCGAACATTATTTTTTATTTTTACAAAGCATTTTTAAGCCGCATAGCCAAGCCTACGGGGTTTAAAAATAATGAAGTAAAAATGAAAAAGAATATTCTCAAATCGGACAGTTATTAATTCTCTGTCCCTTAATAAAACTGGCTACGGAAATTTCTATTTACAGCCGAATGGAATCTTCAGTATAACAAAAGATTGGGAAGCAATTGTTGTTCAAACAAATGATTTTGAATTTAATTCAAATATTGCCTATGCAACTCAATCAGGTCCAATGCTATTGATTGATGGAATTTATCATCAAAAATTAATTAAGGGTTCAACCAATTTGCATATCAGAAACGGCGTAGGAATTCTTCCAAATGGAGCAGTTATGTTCGCAATGTCAAAAGAAAAAGTAAACTTTTATGATCTAGCGACACTATTTAAACAAAATGGCTGTAGAAATGCTTTATATTTAGATGGGTTTGTATCACAAACTTACCTTCCTTCATCTGATTGGGTGCAATTGCAAGGGAGGTTTGGAGTAATAATCGGTGAAGCTAAAAGTGCAAATGGAAATTAATCATAAAATTGAAATAGACCTTCTGGAATTTTCAAAAAGCGGGAAATTTGATGTTGTAAAAACAGGACAAACTCGTGACTGGATTTTGAATAATTTTCCAAATCCAGATGATTTTGAAGATGGAGTAAGTTGGCGCAAAGGAGAATTTGAAATTTTTACATACGGAGACTTTGAACTGCACTTTTCAAATGATATTCTATATCTTATTTTTGCGGATTTTATTGGTAAAATTAATGAAGGAAAATCACTATCATTTACCAATAAATGGATTTTTGAAAAAGAAACCTCTGAAATAAGTTTGACATATGTGATGGATGAATTATCTAAGAAAAAAATTGCCTATTCCACAAAGAGAAATGATGAATTATTTTCAATAGCTCTTAGAACTAATGAAAATGTAGAAATGCACTTTGAATCCGATGAGTCAACCAATCCTTCAGGTTATTTTTTTAGTGCAATATCGGTTATGGATAAATCAATATTTAATAAAAAAGAACGACCTTTATAAAAACAACCACCATATTAATGCTAAAAGGAACCAAAGTAGAAATAACGGAATTTGCAGAAACACCAATGGAAGGGGTGGAACAGTATTTAAGAATAGTAGAGCAGGAGGTTCCAGATACAAATGAATTAGGAGAAGACGAAGTGCTAATCGGAGTTAAAAGTTCAGCAATTGGCTGGGTGGACCTAATGATGATAAGTGGACAATATCAGCATCAGGCACGACTACCTTACACTCCAGGGTTAGAATATTGCGGCATCGTTTTATGGAAAGGTGAAAAAGTTGTGGAGGTAAAACTTGGCGATAAAGTACTTGTGGATGGATTTATAAGTGGTCCCCGTACTTCAGGGAAATATCAAGAATATGGTGGTTTTGCAACTTATGCAGTTGCACCTAAAGAGGCAATTATTCCGATACCCGAAAGACTTAATTTTGATCAAGCATGTAATTTATTGGGCAGTTACGAGACCGCCTATTATTGTTTGATAACCAACGGAGGATTACAAGCAGGGGAAACGGTTTTGATAAATGGAGCTTCTGGCGCAACAGGAATTGCCGCCGTTCACATAGCAAAATTAATTGGAGCTACCGTTATTGCAACAGGACGTTCTGACGAAAAATTAGCGATAGTAAAGGCACAAGGAGCCGATCATGTGGTAAATACTAAAGCTGTAAATGCTGATGAAAAAGTTAGGAAGTTTCGAACTGAAGTGAAAGCATTAACAAATGGAAAAGGCGTAGATGTCGTTTATGATGGAGTAGGGGGAGCCATATCAGAAGAGAGTTTGCGATGTGTAAAATTTGGAGCAAGATTTCTGATTGTTGGCTGGGCATCAACGCCTTTTGTTGCGAAGGGCAAGGGTAAAAGAGGTGCGCCAAATGCCAATCGACTCCCAACTAATTTGATTTTAATAAAGGGATTGAAAGTTTTAGGCAGCCCAATGGTTATAGCAACACAAAATGATTTAAGTATTCGAAAAAAAAGACTTTCAGACATCTTTCAATGGGTTGAAGAGGATAAAATTACGCCCTACGTTTCTAACGTTTTTTCATTAAAAAATATCAAAGAAGCAATGCGAGCAAAATGGAATGGAAAAATTATCGGAGGAGCCGCAGTACGAATTGAATCTTTGTAAAATATCTGCATTCATTATCCCTGTAGAGACGCACGGCCGTGCGTCTACCGTGCTGCTCCGTCGCGAAGTATAAGTTGAAAAAAATATGTCCAAAACATATACCTTGCAAATTTTAGTAGAAAATCCCAATAATTCTTTAAATTTGTTACAGTTTTGAAATTGAACATGAAAAATACCAATGTTGTCCAATTTAAGAAAAAAACGCAATAATGCATAATTGGAATTAGAACACTTTTTGCGAACAGCAAATGAAAAATATTCAAAATGGCAAATAGAAGTTATTTATACTCGATTGATTTTGATAGAACAAAGGGACAAAGAAAGGATGGAGAAAAAATTTTTGGACTTTCTGAATATCCATACTCTATTCCTTTATCCTATAAAATATTAGTAAGTCAAAACGCCAAAGTTTCGAATTCCATAAATTGGGACTATGAACATCCAATTGCAATTCAAGGAAATTTTGAAAAAGGAAAACAAAGATTGTTAGATTTTTTAACGAAACTTCAAAGTGAAAATATCTTCGAAAAGACTGAATTGGAAAAGCAAATAACTACAACTAAGGATTTTTTGAACAATCACCAACTTCAAAACATAATATTGGAATGTGGAGAGATTTATGAAATGGTTGATGCAAAATTAGAAGACCAGAATAAGGAAATTTTTGAAGAAGAGATCGTGAATATTGAAAATCAAATAAGTGAATTTTTGAATGACTTTAGAGGTATGAATGCAAATATCGAAAAACTTGAAAAAGAAATTTCAGACTTATCTAAACAAAAAGGGTTTTTATCAAAATTATTTTCTTCAGACAATTCAACGAAGGTTCAAGAGTTAGAAAAGAAAGTTGAAAATATAAAACAGGAAATGTGGAATATATTGGGAATAAACTATTGGTCTGAAATTCTTTATTTTCACTTTGAAAATGAATAATATTACTGATAATAATATATTTAAAAATATACTACTCAAAAACAAAATTAGCAAAATGTACAAAATATTTTTATTATTAAGTATAGTTTTACTATCTATAGAAAGCAAAGCCGCAGTTTGGAATGTTGGTCCCTCACAAACATATACACTGCCGAGTCAAATAAAATCTTTAGTGCAAGATGGAGACATTATATATATTGACGGTGGTGTTTATAATAATGATGCCACTAAATGGACTAAGAAAAATTTGAAATTTATCGGACTCGGAACTGGAAACAACCGAACTATTTTACGATACAATGGAAATATACCTAATGGCAAAGGAATATTTGTATTTGATTTACCTGGCATCAGCGATAATCCATACTTGGAGAACATTGTGTTTGACGGCGCACAGGTATCTGATGCTAACGGAGGTAATGGGGCAGGAATTCGTTTTCAGGCAAATAATTTAACCGTGAATAACTGTAAGTTTACCAATTGCCAAAATGGAATATTGGAAGGCAATGGAAGTGTAACCACGAGTAATGTAATTATTTTGAATTCTGAATTTTATAACAACGGTTACCAGACACCAAACAACCCCTCCTTTTCAGGTTACGAACACCACATATATATTAACCAAAGTACAGATACATTAATGGTGAAAAATTGTTATTTTCACCACCCTCGTGGGCAGGGAAATTCGCTGAAAACAAGGGCTCAGCGTAGTTATATACTATACAACTTGATAGATGAAGGAACAGGTTATGGAAGCTGGGAAATAAATATTGCTCAGGGAGGACTAAACGTAATTATGGGCAATGTTATCATTCAAGGTCCTAGTGGAGCAAATCATGGTATTATTAGCTATGACGCTGCTACAAATGCTTTGCAAGATTTTTACTTTGTGAATAACACAGTCATCAATCAGTATCAAGGAAATAATAGGTATTTTACCACGATTCCTGCATCTGGTATTAATACCTTTAAAATATACAATAATATTTTTGCTTCGGTTGTTGGAGCAAGTAATACGATGTTTTCAAACAACACCCCAAGCGTTTTAGATTTTTCTAACAACATTAATTCGAGCAACTATTTAACCCTTGGTTTTACCAATCCATCCGCTTTAGAATACTCCTTAACAGCTTCTGCAACAGCCGCTATTAATCAAGGTACAAATGCTGGAACAACCAACACTTTTTATTCTTTAAATCCTGAAAACATGTACCAATCATTTACATCTAACTTGTTACCCCGATTTATTGATGGCGGACTAATTGACATTGGTGCCTATGAATACGCAAACTGTTCAAGCATTTTAGAATACAGCGGAACGGTTATCAATGGCTATCATCAAGCCCAAATTTTGATTGAAGCGGATAATAGCTCTATAGATGTAAATGCAGTTTTTAATGCGCCTAATGTCGAATTGATAAACAACTTTACCGTTCCAAATGGCAACGAATTTTGTGTTGAGTCGGATGGTTGTCCGTAATTTGAGCTATTCCTCAACACACCCGTTTCCGATAACAATCTTTGATTTTGGACCGCCTATCAATTCCATAAACTCTTTAGTAAATCCGTAGGAGCCACCACCAGCAATTAATAATGAACCATTTTTTGGTCCAATACATGGTTGTATTTTTCTCATTTTTAATTTTATCTTGAAAAACACACAATATAAGAATTATAATGGAAAGAATCAGTTTTGTAGATTTCCACTCGTGCTGGGCGTATTTTTGCGAATTTGGGTGCGCTCTATGAACGTTCTTACGCATTTTCTCAATAGCAAGACTATGTCAATCAAATTGGACAGTTATTTTTGAGCAGTTTCTAAACAGCATTCTTTTTCTGAACATTGGCAGTATTTTAAATTATAAAAATGAAGCCCAACTATAACTAAAGCAGGAACATATATAAATAACTTTGGAAACAATCCCAATTCGAATGTTTCCGCCAATAGAGTTACTAATAAAAGTATCCAGCTACTCCACAAGGTTGTTTGTACCCAAGTCTTTGTTGTATTTTTTGTGGCAAAATAAATTGCAACAAATGATACCACAATAAATAAATAATCAATAGCTTGCCACCAAATTGGCGAGTCCGCACAACAAGTTGTAGAACAGGCTTTTTCAAAATTGTTCATTTACGAAAAATAGAGCAGAAAATTTAACAAATGAATTTGAATATTATTGCATAGATGATTTTCTTCCAAAATTTAAAAATTGCAGTTTTGAAGATAATATTTTTATATACAACGATTCCATAACCTGCGATAATTACGACTATTATGAAGAGTATGACGAAGATTATGAAGAAGAGTCTGAAGAAAGCGAAGAGCAGAAAGAAATTGACCCTAATTTAATTGTAGCAGAAAATAAACAATATGCTATTATTACAAACTTTTTTGACTATATAAGCAACCGACGAATTTAAAGAAGCAACTGCAAAAACCAAAAATGAACTTTTGAATTGTGAAGGATTCAAATTATTTGCTCAAAAGAAAGCGAATAGACTTTTTTATGCGCATTTTTTAAAAGAAACTTACCATCTTTCTCGTCATACTTCTCGTTTTTTATCTGCGGTAGTTTCTAACCTTCCTGATGAAAAGGATGAAATAAGAACTCGATTTATGACTCATGCAATTGAGGAAGATGGTCATCACAAATTTACACTAAAAGACATCGTTAACTTGGGCTATCCAGTTGAATTTATTACTGATAGCAAGCCACTTGCAGGAACAACAGCCATTGTTGCTTATCATTACTTTATCGCACATTATGGCAATCCAATCTCAATGATGGGAGCTGTTGTGGTTTTTGAAGGATTGGCAGAAGAAGTTGCTGGTCAATTGGCTGATTCACTTAGAGAGCAACACGATATTCCACTCGCGGCAGTAACTTTTTTACACACACATGGAAAATTTGACATAGAGCATATGGAAGAAGCCAGAGAGGTTATGAATACAATGATTCACGATGAGCAAGACAAAAAAGACATTATTGAAGTAGCGAATAAAATGTACCAATATTATAAAATGAATTTTGATGAATTCATAACATTAAGTCAAGCTGAAGAAGTTGGAAAAATGAGTGTAGTAAGCTAGGTTTTTAGATTTTTAGTTTATTGGTTTTTATAAAACATTCCTAAAACCCATTGAATTTCGCAGAATTTCAATGGGTTTTTTGTTCATTATATTTATAATATAATAATAACCGAGCAAAAAAAAGCAATATGAATAATTAGCTCAGCAACTTATCGCTAAAGCCAAACGGCAACAACTGTTCCACACTATTCAAGACCGTTACTTGTTCGTCTCGCCCAAGTAAATAAACTTTGATCTTAGTGGGTTGTTTGCTCTCGTATTCAAACAAAACTTGCCTACAACTTCCACAAGGAAAAGCAATATCATCAATCGGAATGCGATCATAATCTATGGTAATGGCGATGGACTGAAATGTCTTATCAGGATATTGCGACGAAGCGTGGAAAATTGCCACTCTTTCCGCACACAAACCACAAGGGTACACGGCATTTTCCTGGTTATTACCAGTTATAACTTTCCCATCATCCATCAAAAGAGCCGCTCCAACATAAAAGTTGGAGTAGGGGGCATACGCCCTCTTACAAGCCTCTTTCGCTGATTGAAATAAACTTAATTCCACGTCTGTAAAAGAACTATAATTGTCATAAACAGTTAAACTGCTTTCTATTTTAACCTCTCTCATGCTTTATTCTACTAATTAAAGACCCAAAAGGTACGGTAATCGCAAAATTGGCTGACAATTATACAAAGAAAAAATGAAAAATGATAATTTTTTTGCTTTTTATTACTTTTCACCTGATCCATCACAGATATGACAAGTTTTCTTGGCTGCTACTTTTCCAGATCCACGACATCTTCCACAATTTTTTCCTGGGTTGTCCCAACCACCAGCACCAGTGCCACTACATTTAGGACAAGTATCTTTATATACAATTTGTCCTCTTCCGCTACATGTATCACAGTTTGCCATAATAATAGATTTTATTGTTATAAATTATATTTGTATTATTATAATATTTTTTTAATAAATATATTTATTTTCTTTTCGACTTCAAAATTAAATAACAAAACTGTTAAGCAAAATACAAACATAAGTAAAACGAAATATTGTAAAATTAAAGCATCAATACTGTTAAATTGGATTTGGTGTCTGTGCTTATAACAAATTTTTTAGTCAATATAAGCATCCTATATATCCCGTCAACCGTCATGAAAGAAAAGCAAACAAAATGAAATACCCTATAATATTATTCTTTTGCATTTTAATAGCTGGATTAATAGCCTGCAAGAAAGCAGATAAAAATAAAATTGATTGCGAAAATTTACACACAGGTCTACTGGATTATAATACCGACATGGTAAACAATGAGTTAGCAAACACCTTGGAGGATTTAGAGCCTGTCATTACTGATGATGATATATTTGGACACAAGAATAATTTTGCAATATTATTAGATTTATTAAATGAATGCCCAAACATTTCAGCGGAATTATTGTGCTACACGTGTATTGAAACATTACCTGTACAGTCAGAAATAGAGCTAACAATTGATGCATCAGGAGGTTCAATAACAAGAATTATAGATATTATAACAGCTGATAACGATAATATATCATTTAACAGAATTCACAAATAATTAAAATAAATAGGAAGTTTAGAATGAGAATAACAAAGCCATTTTCACAATTCGTAATTAATTTTTGGACGGCGAGTATCCTCTTCGATTCAGTAGTCTCCCCGCTGTCCGCTGCAATGCATTTATGTGTGCCTGTGCAGTATTTGGGCAATCGCAAGGGTTGCTCCTAAAGGCACACATAAATACATTTCCACTCGCATCGGGCGTATTTTCGCATATTGAGCTGTCTCCGTTGCCAAGTTCATCCTCCGCGCTTCCCTTGCTTTCTTTTTACATGTGATTGCCATTGCATTGATTGAATGAAGCAGCATAATTTCCATCATTTGCATAAGAGTAGGTAACTTGTTGCGACCCTCCATTATTAGATCCAGAGAAACAAGAAGCAGTACCAGTTCCTTCAGAACAGAAAGGTCAATCTTAACCTGAACAATCAAAGTTAAGTTCAAGAACGACATCACAGCTATTTTGGCTGACAATCGAAGCATTAGAAACTTATCTAATTACTTATAATAAACTTTAAATTATTGACCATTGATTTGTTTATTTTGATTAGGTGTAACGGTTTGTACAAATGCCTGTAGTGCTGATCGCAAGTTTGGTGTCTCTAGCTATGAGCCGTTCCTTAAAATAGAATTTGCTCACCTTGAAATTCTCCGTCATAAAAATTATTTATACTTTGTATCTCACCATTTTCAAAAAAAGACTTCGACACCCCGTTGGGTTTGTTAGCAAAGTAGGTTTTAATTGAGTATTAAAAATCGTAAATTGTAGTTGAAATATTTTTATCAATCAAAGTCTCTTTAATTAGAGGTTCTATCTTTTCCCATTTCCCGCCAGCAAGTCCACAGCCAATTCGAGGCATATGCACCGAAGCATTTAGAGTTTTTGCTTCTTCAGAAAGTTTTGCTAAACATTTTTTAACAGATTCATATCTAATTGGCACACCGTTGCTTCCTGTCTTCATTCCTTGCTGTCCAAGCATATTTGCGATATAAATATATTTTTCCACCTGAACGATCTGAGTAAAGTGAAAAAAATAAGTTGAACCAAAATTTATTATTAGATTTTTTTGATTTACAAGGCAAAAAAGTCAAGCATAGCAGGGCTATGGTTTACTTTTTTAACGAAGAAAATCAGAAAAAAATGATGATAAATTGGTTCAAGTTATTCTTTTCGCTTTACTGAATATTGCCCAATTCAAAATCATTATTAGCGCGATTTCTATGCCATTTACGATATTCTTGTTCAGGTTCAGGCCATCTTTTCGAAACCGCCAAAACAAAACCTTTTCCCCAACCTCCTAGATTATTACAAATATGAGCAATAATTTTAGTGCCTTTCGCTTGAGGAACAGTAGCATCTCCTTTTATGTAATTTATTTCTTGCATTTATAATTGAAGGTTGTGGTTATCTACAAAATTACACCTAAAAATCAGGAGACAAGGCATGCCTTGTCTCTACATTAGAATGTGGTTTAATGCAATTCGTCCTTCAGGCGCAGTACCGCCAGAGTTCATAATTCAGATATTGGTTATCTGCAAAATTACAACTAAAAATCAGGAGACAAGGCATGCCTTGTCTCTACATTCGAATGTGGTTTTAATGCAATTCATAATCAGGCGCAGTACCACTGGAATTCATAATTCATCACCCATAATTCATAATTCAGATTGTGGTTATCTGCAAATTCATAACCCATAATTCATAACCCATAATTCATAACTCATAATTATTTAAGGTTTTCAATCTCAGATTCAAGCGCACTCTTCGCAATAGAAACAGGAATTCCTATGTATTTTTTTTCCAAATAATCGACTACCTTTAACAAAGTAGATTTAGCGTTTTCGTCCAAATCATCAATTTCCTTATTAAAGACCTTATCCAGAGCGCGATGTTTTATTTCTTTTACCTTAACAGGAATACTAGCCATTGCCCGTTCGATGCTTCTATGGCGGAATTTTAAGTCAAAATTCTCCACATTTTTATCAATCATCGTGTGTACCTTTGCGACCTCTTTTTCACGTAGAATAAGATTTTGCTCAGATATTTTTCTCAAATCCTCAATAGAAATATACTGTACCTTCTCCAATTCCAGAACCTCATTCGAAATATCAGAAGGAACCCCTAAATCAATGATAATTAGATTTTTATCGACATTAGACAAGTGGCTTTCTTTAATGATAGGAGCAGAAGCACCCGTGCAACAAAAAAGAACATCAACATCAGATAGCTCAGTATCCAAAGCTGGCAAATCAAAGGAATCACAATTCAATTTTTTCGCCAATCGCTCCGCATTTTCCTGCCCACGATTGAACACCTTAAAATTCAAAAACCCCTTTTTCAGCAACAACTTTCCAGCAATCGAATTCGTCTGACCAGCTCCCACAAAAGCGACCCGACTATTTTTATCAGAAACAATGTGAGTCAACTTTTCAACCGCCAAAGAAACGACCGAAACAGCATTTTCACCAATTTTCGTTTTAGTATAAACCTCCTTTGCGTTTACAATTGTGCTTTGCATTAAAATTCTCAAGCAATCACCCGAAAGTTTTTCCCTATGACAAAATTCAAAAGCATTTTTGACTTGCCCCAAGATTTCATGTTCACCCACCACCAAAGAATCGACAGAACTACTCACTTTAAAAAGATGCCTAATGACCTGTTCACCATGCATCAATTCCGCAGAATCAGCATAATATTTAACTCTTTCGGAATCAAGAGAAGGGTTAAATATGGAAAGTACTTTTTGAGCCAAAGTAGTGTCCACCAAGTTGTCAGAATAGAACACAAACAGCAGACGATTGCAGGTATTAAGGAAGAATAACTCACTGAAGCCCATTTCCTTTTTAATGGTATTCAAGAGTGCTTTTTGCTGCTCTTTATCCGAACAACTACTGGGAATAATCCCACCTAACTCATTGATGTTAAAACTTTTATGAGTTAAGCTTATTGCGCCAAAATTTATCACTTATGTTTTTCCTACTTTTCATTACAAAAATACGCTAAAACCTTGGGAGCCACTATCATGCTTCGTCATGGTTTTGTCATAAGGCATGACAATTCTCTTAGATATGTCATTTTTTGAATGGATATGTAGCCGCATAGACACAATAGTCATCCTTTTTATTAAACGTTGGATGTTCGGGCAAAAGTGTGTCGATAATACTTACTTGGCTACTAAAGTCGCCTGACTGATGCTATTACTTTTATATTTTACGAAAATTTTCAAACAGTGTTTAGAGCATTTTGTAAAATTCACTAAGCCACCACTTCTTCATTAACAGTTTTTATTATAAAAAAGCCATCTTCCCCCAGTTTTTGATATAATGGCATCAAAATCATACCATCCTTTTCCGCTAGGATCGGACCATTGATATCAGTGGCCAAAAACTGACCTTTCGTAATTTTTTGAAAATTTTTGAATCCAGGTTGCATAACAAAGTTGGCACCCTCTTCAATGGCATGACGATGAATAAATTCAACAAGGCTTGGCATATTAGTACTAAGGTTGTGTAATAGCGAAAAATGCTCCTCATAATCAGGGATTTTGGCTCTTTCAATACATCCTAACTTCTCCAAAGTCAACCACAACGCCGCCTCCATTTTATCAATAGACACTGGTTTATCGTGCTGACCCGCTTCAAAACCAAAAGCACACATTCCCAATTTGCCAAAATAATTAAGCGTTGTGCCACTTGTTACTTTATCAACACCCAATATCGCAGGAGCTTCTAAATTCATTGCCAAAGACCTACTCAATGGTGTGTCATTCGCAATAGAAAACGGAATGCCACCCTCAGCCGAAGTTGTATGCATATCAAGCAATACAACAGGTTTACATTTAGATGTTTTCAAAATCCTTTTAAACAATATCAAAAGTTCTTTTTGTTGCAAAGCTTCATTAGAAATGATCTTCCTCCTTGATTTACCATCAATTGCAGCGATTTTCTCATCCGTCCACTGACGATTCAAATCCAGGTCAATAAACCGTCTTTTTTGTTCAATAGCAGGCAAATTACCCGCAACACCTATAAATTCCCCCCTAAACGGCGGATTGTGTTTCTCTAAATATTCAAAAACCCTCAAAAATGCCAAAATACCAGCAGGTTCATTCCCATGAATGCCCCCCATACCGACAAACAATGGACCATCTTGTTCTTGCGCATATCTCCCTAACAGTCGCTTTACTCTCATAGACTGCAAATATCGTCAATTGAATTTATGAATTAATGCAATATTTAGTAAAATTTACGCTAAATACTGTAAAATGTTGGTTGTGTTTGGGGTAGGTTGAATCTATTTTCGACACTACGGGAAAAACTAGTAGGTACAGGTTTTCCCAAAACAAACAAAAAAGCCCGTCATCCTCGTGTGCGAGTCCAACAGCATTTCTGGAGCATCGCGTAAGAAATATCTGTGGTCCGACATTTCGGGATCTCGTCAATGTTTAGGAGTAAACTAATTTTGGCTCAGGGAGGAATTTAGTGGAAAAGCTTTTAGCTTTTAGCACTTGGCTTTTGACCAATAGCCAACAGCCAATAGCCAACAGCCAATAGCCACCCAATAAATAGCCAAAGACCAACAACGTTTCCACTAAATCCTTTTATGAGCCCTAATTTTAACCCATAGTTTTTTCCGTAGTGCTGCATCTATTTAAAGTAACGGTGTCCCTTCAAGACTGTATTGATGCTGAGTTCTGAAAAGATGGTATGCGAAAGGGTAGGGCGTGGAGACGTTGCGTGCAACGTCTGTACAATTGCTTCATTGCAGATTTTTTCCCGATCATCTTTTTCAATAAATGTAATGGATTTCCATTCGCATCGGGCTTAGTTTAGTGGGTGCGTTATCAGTGCGTTCGGCTTCCGTGCTTCCCTTGCTTTATCAATAATGTTACTTTTAAAGCAAAATAAACATATTGTTTTTTGTTGTTTATTAAAATAAAATTTATATATTTAAGGAATAATTATGAAAATACGAGTTTAGGCTATGCACACCGTGCAATGTGGGAGTGGGTAATAAATAGCATTTAGAACAACAATTAAGTCCTTATATTCTTAGGCACAGCTTCGCATTATATTTATTGGGAAATGGGACAGTAGTAGAACTACTGAGATTTATAACTGTTTAGGAACTGGTGTTGTTAGAAAGGTTTGGGGATTATTGGATTGGTGGATGTATGGTGGATAGTTGCAATGCTGATATACGGTTGTTGGCGGTCATGAAAAAAACAAGACAAATGATAGAAACAGAAAAACTACTTAATTCAGAGATGCTGAATTTACTAATTGGAGGACATTATAACTTTCCAAACTTGCCTACTAAATTTGCTATAAATTCACTTAAAAAGTGTAATGACATAGTTAAGCAGGTTGATAACTCTAAGTTAATAGCATTTATTAATGATATCGGATTTTCAAATTTTTGTAATCATGGAGTATGTGATATTCCGACAATTTCATATAATCCTGAAAAATATAATGTTATACATAAAATGTCAATTGATGATTTGATAGAATTAGGAATAGAAGAAATGAAAAGTCTGGACAAAAAACTATGTGTTTTAGTTCCAAAAGGATTTATCAATAATATAGAAAACTACAAGCCTGAATACAGTTTACTAAAACAGTATCTCCTAACAGTAAAACAAGAACTGTTTATAGAATCAATAGATAATATAGGAGTTAGTCTTTCAAGCATTTATTACTTATACTTGGCGATTGAAGACGTTAACAGTTCGGATAAGGTGTTTTCATGGGTTACTGATTATTTCGTTTACTACAATAATAAAAATTCTTTCTATCCTTCATCTTTTAGAAAAATCAGCCCTTCAATTGATATTTTTTTAGAAAAATCAATTTATAATTATTCATCAAAAATAATCAGAAGACTTAATAAAAAAGGAGAGCTGTCCAGCTTAGAGTTAATAGAAAATGAAGGAAATATAGAATATCAATGTAAGGATTTTGAAAGGCAAAACATCACTCTTCGAACTGAAAATTCAATAGGAGGGTTTAATGCGAGTAATAAATGTCCATTACTAATCGCTACATTCTATTATCAGTTATTTAGGGATTATTCAAAAAATAACAAAAACATAAGATTGATATACATGATCCCTTCCTATGATAGAGTTAGAGTAAATAAAGGAACAGAAGTATTTTTTAATTTGTATTTACCTTATCTAAAAAAAACATTTGAGATAGAAACTACAGAAATCAAAAATGTTTATTGGATTTCGGATAACTGTAAGACCTTTATTATGGATACATACAATCTAAACTACCACACAACAGAAATTTTAAATTAAATGGAAAGAACAAAAGGTGAATATAATAAAGCGATACAGTTTTACCAGAATATTATTAATGCTTTTAATGCAGACTTGGCTTATTATGAACTATTGGTAACGAAGCTAAAACCAAGAAGTATATTGGAATTAGGTTGCGGTTCAGGTAGATTATTTCCTTGCTATTTAGATAAGGTTGAAGAAGTTGTTGGAATTGATATAAGCGAAGAAATGATTAAGAAAGCATCAGAAATAGGAAATGACAGTAAAACAAAAATTAGAGCATTATTAGGTGAGATTACTAATTTTTCTCTTGAGGAAAAGTTTGATTTAGTGGTTATCAGTAATTCTTTGTTAAAACATATCAAAGAAGGCAAAGATAGGCAGCAAATATTGAAAAATGCTCGAAATCATTTAACGGAATCTGGTGTTATCTCAATAGACCATGCCTCTTTTCTATACTATGAACCCAGAAATACTGAATGGGTAAGGGCAGAACAATCTGTCATAGCAAAATGGATACCTAATAAGAATAATCTATTAAATGGCTATGAATGGAAAAAGACAATTTCAGGAATGGATGACATTGTTGATTGGAGATATATAGACCAAGGAGACGTTAAATTTTTTGTTAGTTTTTCAACCTATATATACAAAATTGAAGATTTAATATCAGACTTAGAAGCTGTTGGACTTAAATATAGAAAAATTTACTCCGATTATATAGACGATAAGAAAGAAGTGGGAACAAAAGGTAATAGATTTATCGCAATTCTTTCACCTTTAAGTAACACTTTAAACCAAGCTCAAAATAAGCTCAATGATTAGCAAAGTAATTTATTTAGACAACAATGCATCTACTAAGACTGACCCAAAAGTAGTAGAAGCAATGCACCCTTATTGGAGTGAATTATATGGTAATCCTTCTTCTAATTCCCATATTTTATCATGGAAATCAGAAGAAGCGGTTGATATTTCAAGGCAGCAAGTTGCAAATTTAATAGGAGCAGAAAAACAAGAAATATTTTTTACTTCAGGTGCAACAGAAGGAAACAATATGGTTATTAAATGTTGCGGGTTAAAATCCCAAAACCATTTAATAACATCATCTATAGAACATAAATGTGTTCTTGAAGCTGCCTATTGGCTAAAAGTAAAGGAAAAAGTTAAAGTTGATTTCTTAGAAGTTAATAATGAGGGGCAGACTACAATTGAAAACCTTATTTCAAAAATTAATCCTAAAACAAGACTTATTTCATTAATGTGGGTTAATAATGAAATACATACTATAAATAACATAAAGGCTATTGGTAGTCTTTGTAAACAAAGAAATATTCTTTTTCATGTTGATGCAGCTCAGGCAGTAGGAAAAATGAAAATAAATGTAAGTCATTTTAATATTGACTTTCTTACCTTATCGGGGCATAAATTCTATGCTCCAAATGGAATTGGTGCTTTGTATATTAAAGGAGGGATACAAAATTCAATATTAACTCCTTTAATTCATGGTGGAGGACAAGAGAAAGGTATTCGCAGTGGTACAATTCCTGTTCCATTAATTGTCGGTCTTGGCGAAGCATCTCGTTTGTCCTCTAAGAATATACAAAATCAAACGGAGTTTAATAAAATTACCTTGTTAACAAGATATTTATATGACTTTATACGAGATGAAATTTGTGAAACTAAATTGAATGGACCCATGTTAGAAAATCGCCAAATTGGGGGGCTTAACCTTTCTTTTCCAGGTATTGACGCAGGTGAATTACAGTTTTATATTCCAGAAGTTTGCTTTAGTAGAGGGTCTGCTTGTTCTTCTGGTAGTTTAGATTACAGTTATGTCTTGAAAGAAATTGGTTTAAGTTCTGAAGAGGCAATTGGTACTTTGAGAATATCTGTTGGCAGATTTAATACAGAAGAGGAAATTCATTTGGCAGCAGAGAGTATAAGCTCAGGTATTAAAAAACTTTATGAAAAAAAGGCACATAATATACCAATTTTTAAAAATCAGCATCATGAAACATTTTGAATTACCTTATCATACCTGTAAAAATATCTGTTCTTGAATTTGGTCTTAAGTCAATAGATATTGAAAGCTTTAAAGAAGTTTACCAAAAAGGAGAAATAGAACGATACAGCAATTCATATCTACCTAAGTCCTTTCAAGAAGAAGCAAAGATAAAAAAATAGAACTGAAAAAAGGTTTTGGAATAGTTCCTAGAAAATGTGTACCTCATGCAGTTCAAATCATTGAAACTGATAATTATACAATTGCAAACACTAAATGTTTACAAAGTGGTGATATTGTATGTAAAATTTAAATGAATGATTAAGTACAAGAAGCATATACCGTTTTTGGATGATGAATTAGCAAAAACAATTCAAAAGACTCCATTACTTAGAGCAAAAAATCTTTCTGCTAAAGTAGGTGTAAAAGAGGTCTATTTAAAATTGGATAGTACCCTGCCTTATTCCCATACTTTTAAAGATAGAGGAGCAATTTCTGCAATTAGTTACTTACTTAAAGAAAATAAAGATACCTTAATATGTGCATCATGTGGAAATATGTCTTCTGCAATGGCACCAGTATCTGCAAGAGCGGGTATAGATTGCTGTATCATACTTTCATCTGAATGTAATATTCCCAATAAAGTTGCTATGAGTTTTTCAGGTGCGAAAATTATTGTGTTCAATGGAAGATTTGATGAAGTTGATGAATTAATAAGTAAATTCAGCGAAAATCATCCAAATATTGCTTGTATTAACACTAATTTATTAGATGTATACATGCAAGGTCTAAAAACAGTTTATTACGAATTGTTTGAAGACTTATCAGCTATTCATGATGAAATAAATATAATTATTCCTACGGCAGACGGAACACTTTTAAAGGCAATTTACATTGCCTATATGGAATATAAAACTGAGTATCCAAAAATTTCATTTGAACCTCATTTGATTTTAGCACAACCAAATAAATGTGCTCCTATAGTGCAAGCATTTAATAATAACTGCCGAAACGTTTCTACATGGGATATAACTGAAAAAACACATATTCTTTCCTTATCGGTTGATAACCCTCAACATAACGGAAAATTTGCATTGGAAGCAGTATATAATACGAATGGTATTGCTATTGCAATTGATGAATCCTTTGCTGAAAAAAATTGCAAATTATTAGCTATGGAAGAAGGAATCTTTACTGATGATGTAGGTGGAATTGTTATGGGAGCATTAAAAGAAATAAGTGAGGATGAAAGACTTAAAATTTTCCCCACAGTTTGTCTAATAACAGGTAACGGATTAAAAACAAGTGGAAAATTTTACGGAGAGAATTTACTTACTGTAGGTTCTAAATCCCAAGTAATGGAATTTCTAAAAAAAGCTGTCGTCAATTAAAACAAGAATGAGTTATATAGCAGGTTATACGAGCAGAGTACTTGATAAAATACTTTCTGTATGCAAGAATAGCGATTATTATAGATTACTTGTAGAAGCAATCAATGAACTATCATGTACACGAAAAGTAGAAATTAATGATAACGTTATCACAAGCGTTGCAGAACATTGTGCGATTTTCAATAGATATAATACAATTAGTAATTGTATAACACTATCAGTTTCCTTTTCAAAATTGAATTCCAAAATAAATCCTGTATATGTTGTTCTTGCTGGGTCTTTAATCCCTTTGGATAACGCAGATTATCCAAGAGGAATTATTCTAAATTCAGATAAAAAAAATTTGGTTAAACTATCCTTATGGGAACAAAAAAAGCGAAAACAGTTTCCCTTGTACTTAGAAGCTCTTAAAGCAGGAAAATTTGATAATAGAATTGAAAAATTTGAATTCAACCAAAAAAATACATTATTAGAAGTCAAATCAATTTTTCAAAGAAAACAATCTTCTTTCGTAACGCAAGTTAGTGCAACAAATATATTTTTACTTGAAAAGGTATTATTTAGCATTCAAAATATTCCAAAAATAATATACTTATCATTAGAAGAAGTTGCCAATAGGTTACTTATTAAGTATCTAAGTAAAAAAAAATCAATTGTTGAAGAGATACTAATTAATAATTCAGAAAAGACATTTACAAATCTGTATGGTGTTCCTACCTGTTGGACAAAGGATACAGGTTCTTTTTTGTTTTGGTACAATAATGAAGGGAAACTTAAACCTTTAAAATTAAATGGTGAATGTTTAACTAACGAATATGTAACTATTCCAATAACAAAGGTGAATATTTTGAATTCGATAGTTAAAAAAGAAATTTATCCTTCTGTTTTTACTGCTTTATTAGTAACAGTTATACTTCCAAATATTGGAACAGTAGGGGGGAAACAACAAGGTGTTTACTTGAAAAAGATGATTGATTATGTTAGGCTTTACAATCATTGTGAAATATCAGACAACATTAATAATGTAAATTGGGGAATTCATCCACCGATAGGACCGTATTTGGTAAACAAACCAAAGAAGGTATCTTCTCTTTATTTAGCATCTAATCCGCCCTCTTACGAATCTATTAAACAATACATGCAAAATGAAAAATGTGATATTTAATATAAAAGATAGCATTGGGCGAGAGGTTTCAATCTCCAACAAAAAATATCTTTTTTGTTCAGGGACTTCCTATTTGGGGATATGGTCGAACAAGTCTTTCCATGAAAAGATAACTGAAGGAATTTCAAAGTTTGGCTCCAACTTTCCAATGTCACGCATCTCTAATTTGAGACTTAGCATATTTGACGAATTTGAAAAGCATTTATCAAGTATTTACGAAGGTTATGAAGCAATTACTTTTTCTTCTGGCTATTTGACTGGTCAAGCACTAATTAATGTTTTTGCAAGCAAGGGGGAGTATATTCACAATCAAAACCTTCATCCAGCATTGACAAATGATTTTTTGAATTGCAGCTTAACTACTAAAAACCAAAATGATATTTTAAAAAAAATTAATAAATCAGAAGGCAAAACATATATTATCTTCACCAATTCAGTCAATTCCTTGTATGGAGAAATTCTCGACTTTAATTGGTTACTTAAATTACGCGAAAAAAATAAAATACTATTAGTTCTTGATGATAGTCATGGGTTTGGGATTATTGGAGAAAAAAATCGAGGCATAGTAGATTATTTACCAAAAGTATCAAATGTCGAGTACGTTATAATGTCCTCATTAGGAAAGGCTTATGGAATACCTGGTGGAGTTGTTTTATGCTCACAGGAATTAAAGGAACTACTTAAAGAATCACCTTTTTATACTGCAAGTTCACCGGTTATTCCTGCTTACCTCTATGCTTATTTAAACTCACTTAAGATAAGGGAAGAAATACTTAATAAATTGCAAGGAAATATAATGCAATTTAAGAATGCTATTAGCAACTTTAATATGTTTAAGTATAGTTCGACTTTCCCTGTTTTTTATACAACTCAAAATAAACTCTTTGAGCATTGTTTAAAATCAAACATTTTTATTTCATCGTTTCCTTATCCAAAAGAAGATGACGATAACATAACACGTGTTGTATTAAATGCTCTACATACAAATATAGATATTAAACATATAGCTAATTCTTGTAAATCATTTATTAAATCAACCAAATCTGAACATGACTACCAACTTTATTGAAATATCAAAGTTTACCTATTTTTACGAAGACTTAAAACCTGATTCGTTCAAGATTACAAAACCATTTGACGGTACAATTGAGAAGTGGCAAGAGATAATTGATTATAATTCCTCAAAACCTAAAAAGTCTTTGCCATTTAATAATAATTTTATTCATATTTGGAACGGAATAAATCATTATACTTACAAGTCAAAAGATAATAGTCTTGAAATAATCCTACATACATTTTGTGATTTTAAAAACAAAGTAATAGTTCTTGAGTCCAAAGTAAAAAAGCCAAAATCTCAAATTCAAGAAGCAATAGATCTTATTAGATTAAATAGAATTGATATTCACAAAAAAATCATTAAAAAACAGCTTCCGAATTGGAAAGGTGATTATGTACCAGACGGTGAAAGTTATTATTTTATAAATTATTCTATTGAGAAAATTGAAGATGATGCCAGATTGGTCGAAAAAATGATAGATGAATTAACATACAAAAATGGTGAAGATATTTTAACAAAGTTAGGATTTGCAGATAGGTGTCTACCCAAACCTCAAATTAATAATGATGTCTATAGACAATTGCAAAATGATGAAAGTCCCTTAATTGTTATTTCACCTTGTAATTTAATAAACAGGTTAGTGATTTTAGATGAAAGACTATTTGTTAGGTCTTATGAGCAAACAGAGGATGATTTGTCACTGCCTATTCGACTCATTATTACGACAACATTATATCAAAAAGCCTTTATAGATTATGCTTCAAAAATGTGTATTACGATTACTGACAAAAAGAAAAGTAAATACCGTTTTGAAGACTTGTCTCACGATTTTATGGTTTTTATTAATAATTTTTGGAAACTTGATATTAGTGATAGCCTTTATTTGAATCGTTCATATAGAATAATTGGCAAGATTTGGAGACTTAATTCAAAGTTTGAATTATTAAAAGACCATTTGAACAATTGTCGAAATATTGAGGAAAAAAAGCGACAAAATCGGCAAGATAAAGCCTTAACATTTTTTAGTTTAGGAATCGGAGCGTTTACTTTATTTACAGCGCTTTCAAATATAGATTGGTTTCACGAAAAAATAAACCAAAATTCATATAATGGGTTTCTGGTATTTTCTCTCTTAGTTCTGATGATATTTGCCCTATACCAATTTGTAATTAAATTATTGGATTCAAAATCACTTTGGCGATGATAATATTGATTTTGAGTGTATTTCTTATGTGTTTAGGAAGTATAGGCTATTATTACAAACAAAAGACTAAATCTTTAGAAGATTATATTGTTGGAGGTCGTAATGTGCCTTGGTTTCTTATCGCAGCTTCTCTTGCAGCAAATGATATTGGGGCAGGTGCTTCAATTGGATTAGTACAAGATTCCATTGGAGGTTCAGGTGTTTTTTCTGCTTGGTATATTTGGCTAATGATTCCAAGTTATTTTATAGGTTCGATATTAGCCCCTTTAATACGAAACACAAAAGCTCTGACCATTCCGGATTTTTTTGGTAAACAATATGGAAGAGTATCCCAAAGTGTTGCAGCCTTTTTCATGGTAATTCCAAATATAGGGATAGTTGCAATTAATCTAATAGCAGCAGGGGCATTAATTGAAGTTCTATTGGAAATCCCCAAACTCTTTGCATTAAGTATTGTATTGGCAGTCACATTGATGTATTCCTATATGGGTGGTATATGGGCAGATTTTATTACAGATGCTATACAAATTGTTGCTATTCTATTGGGATTTAGTTTTGCACTATTCTTCTTATATCAAAGTAATATAGATTTTATTTCAACAATTGATTTAGATGTAGTTCCCTCAGTCAATACGTCATTATCTTTAGGGAACATTTTTTCTTTATCCATTCTATACATTGCAAATTTCATAGTAGGACTTTCTACTTCTACAAGGCTCTATTCATCAGAGAATGGAAAGTCTGCAAGAAAAGGCGTAATATTTTGCATGCCTATACACAAAATTAATTGGTTTTGGGAAATACCTTATTGCCCCAAAATAGTGAAATTAAGGGTTAATAAAGTCTCCAACTCTTGTTTGTAAGATTTAATATCTTTAAAAAAGTCTAAAATAGCTTCTT
>Ga0209187_1000776_pt1 | contig 47402 bp, 39 predicted proteins | sample BantaG_FD_187430 | JGI IMG/M metagenome (GOLD analysis project Ga0209187, IMG submission 187430) | Marine algal microbial communities from Bantry Bay, Ireland - BantryBay_4 metaG (SPAdes) (version 2) | ecosystem: Host-associated > Algae > Red algae > Unclassified | place: Bantry Bay, Ireland...
TTGTCGTCACCAAATTGATCTTGAAAGTCATAAATGCTAAGTCCGTCAAACAGTTCTTTCATTATTATTTGCTTTTGTTTATACAAATAAAGGTTTTACCGTGCAGCCTATCTGCCCTATTCAGTAAATCAATTTGAATATGAAATCAGCTAAGTCGAGAATTTTATTAATCATCTAATGGTTGAGTAGAAACTTGATTGTCATGCATTAGAGTCATATATATTAAGTCGGATATCCGAAAAGAACCTTACTTTTGGTATTCAATAAAAAATATAGTGCTTTGGAAGTATTCGATAACATAGATAATGTACTTAAGGAGATAGAAGCTGCAGTGGTCAATAATAGTGAAGAGCTCGAAAAGTTTAGAATAAAATACTTAGGTACTAAAAACATTATCAAGCCTCTATTCGGTGAGATTAAGAATGTCCCTAATGAGAACAAAAAAGCATTTGGTCAAGCATTAAATGAGCTGAAGCAGAAAGCTGAAGATAAATTTCAAGCGCTTAAAGATAATATAGATGCACAAGCATCTGACAAGGAGAAATCTAATATAGATCTTACGTTACCTACGGATCCTAATCCTAAAGGATCTCGTCATCCTGTATCTATCGTTATGAATCGTATGATTGATATATTTGAGAGAATAGGATTCGTTGTAGAAGAGGAGCGAGAGATAGAAGATGATTGGCATAACTTCACAGCTATGAATACACCCGAAGATCATCCTGCGAGAGATATGCAAGATACCTTCTATCTCAAGAATTCAATAACGAATTTACTAAGGACACACACATCTTCTGTGCAGGCAAGAGTGATGGAGCGACAAGAGCCTCCGATAAGAATCATAGCACCAGGAAGAGTCTATAGAAATGAAACGATCTCTGCTCGCTCTCACTGTCAGTTCCATCAAGTAGAAGGTCTCTATATCGATAAGGATGTATCCTTCGCAGATATGAAACAGACATTGTTATACTTTGCTAAGGAAATGTATGGTCCTGAGACGAAGATCAGATTACGACCAAGTTATTTTCCGTTTACCGAGCCGAGTGCTGAGATGGATGTATGGATGGGTACGGATACTGATATGACGAAGAGATTGACTAAGGGGACGGGTTGGTTAGAGGTATTAGGATGTGGAATGGTAGATCCTGAAGTACTTAAGAATTGCAATATAGATCCAGAAGTATATACAGGATTTGCATTCGGTATAGGTATAGAAAGATCAGCTATGCAGAAGTATGATATCAGTGACATCAGAATGTTTTTTGAGAACGATGTTAGATTTTTAAAGCAGTTCAGCTCCGTCATATAATGAAACCATCTATACCTAAAGGTACTCGAGATTTTCTGCCAGGAGAGGTCTACAAGAGACAGTATATTTTTGATACAATAAGAAGTGTGTTTGAGATATATGGATATCAGCCTATAGAGACACCTGTTATGGAGAATCTTTCTACCCTTACGGGTAAATATGGTGATGAAGGCGATCAACTTTTATTCAAAATTCTTAATAACGGTGATTACTTATCTAAAGCAGATCAATCTGCGCTTCAAGATAAGGACTCCAAGAAGCTTGTCAGTTCTATAGCTAAGAAGGGATTACGATATGATCTTACGGTACCGTTTGCTCGATTTGTGACCATGCATCAGAATGATATTAGTTTTCCATTTAAGCGATATCAGATACAGCAAGTGTGGAGAGGAGATCGCCCTCAGAAGGGGAGATACCAAGAATTCTACCAATGTGATGTCGATGTCGTAGGATCTGATAGCTTAATGTATGAGGCAGAATTAGTTAAAATATACGATGAGGTATTCTATAAGCTTGGTATTAAGTCTACTATAAAAGTCAATAACCGTAAGGTACTATTTGGTATAGCTGAGTATTGTGGTTGTACAGAATTGTTTATTCCGTTTACTATTATTTTAGATAAACTTGATAAAATAGGAAAGGAAAATGTTATTGATCAGCTTAACGAAAAAGGAATTGACAAGCAATCAGTCTTAAACATTTTTGATTGTTTAGATACTACATATAATGATTGTACTGATGAGCATTGTGAGGAATGTGGAGACCAAGATATTGAATATGTGAAAAGAGAATTTGGTGATTTCGCTGATGAAATATGTCTAATAAACTGTTTATTAGTAAAATTCAGGGATAAAGGTTGTGATACCGGGATACAAGGTTTGAATGAAATTAAAGAAGTAATAACATATTTAAAGGACACATCTTTTGAAGGGAAATTAAAGTTTGACATTTCATTAGCTAGAGGTCTTAATTATTATACAGGATGCATATTTGAAGTTGTTTCTAATAATGATATAGGAGTTGGGAGCATCGGTGGCGGTGGCAGATACGATGACTTGACAAGTAGTTTTGGTCTGAAAGGTGTCTCTGGAGTGGGCGTGTCATTTGGTGCTGCACGTATTTATGATGTGATGGAGGAGTTAGATCTATTTCCAGTGTCAGTGCAGCAGAAATTAAAATTCTTGCTGATTGCATTTGATGAGGACTCTCACACTTATGCATTTACACAATTATCAAAATTACGCCAGGCAGGCATATCTGCAGATCTCTATCCATCACCTACTAAGCTCAAGAAGCAGATGAAGTATGCTAATGCTATAGGCGTACCAAATGTTATTCTCATAGGTAGCGATGAGGTCGCTTCAGGTGTTCTTACAATTAGGGAAATGAAGTCGGGCGATCAGTCTAATAAATCTATCGATGAGTTAATCTTAGATATACAGACTACTATTTCTGTCAATGACTTATATAATTCTCAGAAAATAGATGAATCTGATATCTATTAGTGTGGATAACAATAACCATTTATGATGATGGTTACTTAATAGTTCTTAAGACAATTATAACTGCCTCATTCGCAACAATATATAGTTTCTATACGTCAGTATACCTAAGAATCAAGTCATAGTATAGTAGCTTATGCTTGCTTGATTTTAGCGTGAATGTATAGCTTGGCATAGTATTTGAAAATCAATAGATAATACATTATAAAATTATTTAATGTGTTGAATTTGAAATATGTGCTAAAGAGTATATATTTGCGGGCTCGTTTGGTTGAGTAGTTAAAAACGAACCTCCAAACGAATTATATTTTGCGAATTAAACCGTCGCAATATATAAATTCCGATTTACAGAACACCCATTTACAGATTTAGCAAATTTTAATACCATGAGCATTTTTTCGATTGTGGCTAAACCCATAGCCACAATATTAACAGTATTCCTATTTACCTATATGCCGTTGTCTGCGCATATGGTAATTGGTAGCCCCCCTTCACATAAGGAGAATGCTTCCCTATTCTCTGTTGCAGATATTAAGGACAGATTGAATAATATATCCAGTATTATAGATATCAATTATACGCCAGAAGTTGGTCGTAGAATCAAAGAGTATACAGTCAGCTATAGAGTAGCAGGTGAAAATATATTGGGTCGTGTAGATCTCTTCTTTCCTATATTCGAAAAAGCGATACAAGAGAAAAATCTTCCAGACGATCTTAAGTACGTAGCTATAGTAGAATCTAATCTTGTGCCTACGGCGATGTCTAAGTCTGGTGCTTCCGGGTTGTGGCAGTTTATGAAAGCTACGGGTAGAATGCAGGGTTTAGAAATTAACAAGTACATAGATGAGAGACGTGATCCTGAGAAATCTACAGCTGCAGCTTTAGAATATCTTTCATACTTACATGATTCATTTGGAGATTGGACGCTTGCAATAGCAGCATACAATTGTGGTCCTGGTAATGTACGTAAGGCTATAAGAAGGTCAGGTGGAAGCAAGGATTATTGGGTAGTCAGAAAGCACTTACCGAATGAGACACAGAAGTATGTCCCTAGAATAATTGCAGCTATGTATCTCATGAAATATTACCATGCACATAATCTAAGGCCAGCTAGTCAAGAGGCTGATGTTAAGAATACTATGAAAATAAATGACGGTAGAGGTCATAGTTTTAAGAAGCTATCTGAGCAGCTGGATGTTGATTATGCAACGTTGAAATATCTTAATCCTATGTATAAGACAAGAAGCTTCCCTAAGAATGACGGAAGGCATACACTTGTCATACCTGCATCACGCAAGATGACATATCTGTCTATATATAATCCAGAAGCTTACGTCCTTCTCCAGAACCAAAAAGCTGCTATACTACAAGAAAAGGAAAGGAAAGCTTTACTTGTGGCTAAAGCATTAGAGCGACCACAGCTTAATCAAATAGATAGGCTGAATGGTATTGTATATCAACAAGTGACGTCACTCCATCAACATAGTAATATCAATATTGCAATGTGATAATTTGATAGATCGACGTATCAGAATAATAAAGAAATATTTATTGCTAATAAATAAGAATGGACGACTTGATCATCAAGTCGTCCATTCTTTTGTATAATATATCTATGTCGAAAATTTCTTTATAGATTTTTTATTATTTAGTGTTTTCTACTTCAGGTTTCTTCAGAAATAAGTAGTAACCATTCACAAGAAGTATAGCCACATTCGTTATGATTATAGGCACGCTTGATAGCAATACTCCATAGGCAACAAATAGTCCACAGCCCACTGAATTAATGATTCTTAACTGTCGAATATCTTTCTTAAAAAATGAAAGTAGGACAAATAAGCTGGCAAGGTATCCGACGATTTCAGTTGAGTTAATTTCCATGTCAATAATATTAAGATATAGAATAATAGAAAACCTTTTGTAGATTACATGACAGTAAACGCCACAATTAAAGGAAAAATATAAATTGTTTAAATTATGTATTGTTATCGAATAATCGTTTTCAGTATAATCATGATAACTTTTTTAGTTAGCTGTAACAACAATCGTAATAATATAGTAATTGAAAATTTTCATTCTTTAGATTCTATTTATTATCAACAGAATATACTTTCTAAAAAGTCGTATTTAGTTGATGGATATGATAACACTTACATTGAAGACATAGACAAGCATTTTTGTAGTCTAAATATTGATTCGTTGTACGCTAGGTACCAATCTTCATTTAGTATTATCTATTTTAGGAAATCAAATTTTACTAATAATGAAGAACTGAGGAATGGCGATAGAGTTCTATATGACTATAGTTACGATAACGACCATATTGTAGTTTATGAGATTGTCAGTCGCTCTCTAATTGCTAAACGATTTTATGGTTTAAGAGGAAAATCTCAAAACTATGAAATATTTAAGTGCTAAGTGAATTTTAGAATTTGAATCATGTCTAATAAAAGTATCTATTACATCTAATTTACTATAGTCATATGTAAAAATATGACCTGCAAATTCTAAAATTTTTGCTCATAATTGCATAAAGAAAATTTCGGTTTGTTAAGTTTCCAAGGTTGACTTTTTTTTCAATGGTAGAGGACGAGATTTATTTAGAATTAGTAGATTACTTTAAAGACTCTGAGGATTTCAGGGACCAAAGAAAGATTGTCACTTTTGACGAAGAAGAATTGAAATCTTATAAGTATTTCTTTCTGAGAAGTATTAAATCTGAAATTAAAGAAAGGTCTTATAAACGAGTAACTTGTAATGATTGCCGCCGAGACGATTCTAATTCATCTTATTATCAGAATTATAGCGGCCATAATTTTATGGCCGCTATAGCTTACTTTTTGAAATATGAATATAAAATATTTATTTCTTATCCATTTTTTGTTTGCTATAACTTTTTCTTTTTCACAATGTGATCAAGCCAATATTATTGTTAATGGAAATTTTAATTCATTGAAAGGAACCAATGTAATTGCAGAAGGGTGGACCGGTATTGGTACTCCAGATATTAATGATCAATCCGATGCATTAAATACTAGTGAAGGGTACTTTTGGAATGGGGAGCCATTAATTTCCGAAAATGGAGGGACTTGGCAAAATATTTTTTCTTTTGAGTATGTTGAACAAGAAGTTACGTTAGAAATTGGAAAGGAATATGAATTAGGTTTTGAATTTGCATCTCAAGCAATCAAGCATGAGTATGTTGAATTATTTGATTTCAATAGCTTAGGTGCTGTTAATATTTATTTTAATGATAGGTTAGAATTTACTTCGTCAATAAGTGATGCTCTTTTTCAATGGGAAAATGTTTGCTATAATTTTATTGCTTCAGAACCTAACATTACAATTAGGTTTGAATCTGCTTTAGGAGAATATATTGCCCTTGATGGTGTATTTCTAAGTGAAGTTAATTTAGCATTTGATCTAGGTGAGAACTTTGAAGTCTGTGAACAGAGAGAAGTGTTTTTAGGTGTTCAAATGGAATGTGTAAATTATTTATGGTCAACCGGTTCGAATGAACCGATAATTGATGTATCGCAAGGAGGATTGTATTGGGTAGAAATTAGTTCACTCTGCAGCACAAAGAGAGATTCTATTTTCGTAGATTTTAAAAATGATTGTTGTGATATTTATGTTCCGAACATTATATCAAAGTCCAGTCAAAATGAAAATTTAAGCTTTTCGATAAAGTCTGGTTGTCTTTTATCCAATACATTTATGTCAATTTATGATCGATGGGGAAACCTGCTTTTTGAGTCTTCAGGAATTGATGTTTCATGGGACGGGACTTACAATAACAAACCAGTTATTCAAGGGACTTATGTGGCGTTAATTGAAGTTTTGTTCAGAGATGGGAAGAGCAGATTGTTAACTCAAGATTTTTTATTAATAAATTAAGCGAATATCTCGTTCAGGGTTACTCCTATTTTATAAGCGGATAATATTAGTAAAAGTGTAGGGCTAATTTTGTTGGTCATTGATTTAAGGTTCTATGCTGAGATTGTAATATGAAACTTAATAACATTGAAACTTAGGATTCTTATCTGAAGAATAACATAAAAAAAAATGGACGACCTGATTTTAGGCCGCCCAATTTCTATCACAAACTCAATAAAAAAAAACTCACTTTAGCTTATGGCAATATTTCGTGCCGGCTTTTCTTTAGCCTCTTCTCTTTTATCTAACGTAAGAGTGAGAATACCGTCTTCATACTTAGCATCTATCTTATCAGAATTGATCTTATCTGATATGTGGAATGATCGTTTAAATGATCCGAAGTGAAACTCTCTTCTAGTATACTTTCCGCTATCATCAGATGATTCTGATTCTTGATTTACCGTCGCCTCTACAATCAATTGATCTTTATCGACTGAGATACTGAAGTTGTCTTTCTTTAATCCTGGAGCAGCGATCTCGATAGCATAATCATCCTTGTTTTCGAGGATATTAACTGCAGGCTTCGCTTTAGAGGACTTAGATCCAGAGAGATTTGAAAATCCTGTATTAAAAATATCATCTAATACATGAGTAAGGTTTTTTGGCTGAGCTGGTTTTGCATAATTTAAAACATTCATGATTTATAAGTTTTAGTTTAGAAATAATCAATTACAATCTGATTAGATCAATAGCTGTACCATGCCGTAAAATGTGCCAAAATTGTAGAATCACAAAGAATTATAATGACAAAATGACATAGTTATTATTATTTAAATGTCATTTTGACATGCTTCTGACTGTTGGTTGTGATACAAAATATAAGATAGTGATCATGATGTTGGGTATACTGATATATTAGAAGTTGGTTTCATTAGCCCACATCAATATAAATAAGCCGCTTATGAAGACATTTTCTTTTGCACACAAATTGAATAGAGAATACTTCGATGATATAGTATAATGACCTATATTTGCACTCTCTTAAAACAAAGATGATCCTATCAGAGGATCTGATATTATACAATATGGTTCTATAGCTCAGTTGGTTAGAGCATCTGACTCATAATCAGAGGGTCCAAGGTTCGAGTCCTTGTGGAACCACCTAAGGATCAGGCCCTTGAAGTCGATTTTATTTCAGGGGCCCCTTTCTTTGATAGACCATGCTTGGGTTAAGCCATATTTAAGCGATGTACTCCCTCTCATACTTCAATTCCTCATATATCGACGAAAGAGCAACCGAAACATTTAATCGTGGTGACTTTATAGAATCTTACTTTGAGTTTGATGATGTGGAGATAGCATTATACTCGCTTGACACCTTGTATGTGGAAGTGCATACTAAAGTACTGGAGGGCTCAATGGTATTTGATAAAAATAAATAGTGTTGATGATGCGCTGGATAAGTATTGCCTCTAATTATCTGTTATTTGAATCAAATCAAAATACATAAAACGAGTTTTTAGTTCTTCTGCCGCCTTTCTTCTTTTTGAATTAAAATTATCTAATTCTACCTTTTGATCTGGAATTAAGAATTTGAAATCGTTTTTCTTATAGAAGGATATAGCCTTTTCTGTGTTATAGGCGTCAACTGTTAAAAATCTACAACCAGTTTTGTTATCACTATCTGCAAACCAAGCTTTTAAAAAATTAAGAAGCTGACTGCCTACCCCACAACCTCCATAGATAGAATTAACCCCTAACCTACCTATTTTGACTGCTGGATATGATTTAATTCTTTTTTTTGGATCTGGCATACCTTCTCTAACCTGTTTCCTTGAACCCTTAGGCACATTTTCAAGAAGCAAGGTGTCATTTGAAATAGTAAATGCGCAAACCATGTGTTCGTCTTTTCCATCTAAGACAAAAGAATAGGATTTACCTAATAATTGGCTATCGTAAAAGTGAGAATCAGTTTTAAAGAACTCATTCAAATCAGCGTCTTCACAATCAAAACTATTTAAATTAGCGCAATCAGATAATTTTACTTTAGTACAGTCAGTTAGGAGATTAACTTTCTTTTGAGCCATCTTTAGCGCTCTTTGCTTTAGCTAAAATTGCTTTAGCCTTTTGAATTTCAGTTTTAAAGTCAATCTTGTTACTTTGATTAGACTTTATTTCTTCCAAAAATCTGGTTGCTTCTGAGCCTTTTAGAACTGGAGTAGGGTTAATAGTAAGTGCCATGTTTTTTTAGTTTTAGTAATTCTTAGCTAATACTGATGAATTAAGTAGTGTGTAGAAAACTTATTATAAAGCATCCATCATTATACGGTACTATCAAAAAGACCTCAGTATTGGTTGTAATATTTGATTTTATTTTGCTAAAATCGTCACAAATATAACGTAAAAAGAATTATAGAAGTTACTGTCTTTTAGCAAGTTAAGTACATTGTAGGCAATAAAATAGACAACAATGTATACGTATTAAAAAAGCGCTTATATGTATTGTCTTGTTGTACAATACAAATATACAGGTATACAGATTCACATGAATAGGGAAAAATAAATTACTTTTTCTTTATAGAGAGTCTCTTTTTAGTAAATTTTTTTTCCATTCACCAATTAACTGTGTTACTTATACCATTAAAGAGTCTAATCAAAAGCAGCATAGCAACTATAAATATGCATCTGTATTTCTCCAAGCTTTGACTGGGCTTTGTATTCCAGTTCATAGCTCACTAATGTTGATTCAGGAATGAGCTGTATTTCCTGAAGTGCCATCTTATAGGCACCATCTTCAGGATATTCAGTAATTATATATTGAAGCTCCTCCACAATTTCAAGTTACATTAAACTACTTATTTAGAAAGCATACTTCAGAGATGCATGCACCATGTATCTTGATATCATTGTACTGAAATCCTGATCAGAATAAACTGACGTAAAGTCTCTCATGTATAATGCATTAAGGCCTACTCCTATATTACTTGTGATTCGCTTTTGAGCATTGAGTCCAATATTATAATAGGGGCGAGTAGGATTGATGTTATTTTGATTACCTGTTATGCTCTTAAGAGTGGTGCTGTAATTAGCGTTATTTATATTAACTTCTGATAGCTTATTATTTATACCAAATAAATGATTTATACCTACGCCTAAGTGCAATGAAGTGCTAAAGCTTTTAGTACTTATTATCTGTCTAAGCATAGCAATATTAAAATCTACATTGTAATTCTCATGCTCATTATGTAGGTCTAATATCAGGTCACTCTGCGGATCAGTAGAGTCTATACTTCTCTGGACGACGACTTGAGATTCTAAGAATCCCATAGGCGATGCCATCGTAAGATCAAATTCGTTTTCTTGATCAATTAGTTCAGAGTTAGTGTCATAAGTTACAGCCGAGTTGTGACCAGATTGGTATTTTATTTTTTCGAGAGTTACAGTGCTTATAATAGCAATGGAAGGTGCAATTGTTTTTTCATAGGCAATATTCAAATTGACACCAATTCCATTACTATGACTGAAATCAGCAGGATTAAGTGCCGATGTATAATTATCGTTTAGGTGAAAATTCCATATGGATGTTCCTACTCCGACTTTCAGCGAAGCGATACTTTCAAATGTAGATTCTACTATCGGATCTATTTTTTGATTGTTGATTATTGTATTTCTTTTATATATTAATTCTTTTGGGGTATTGCTTAGCCGTGTGGGTAATGTAGATTTTAATCCGTTGCTTTTATTAGAGTTATTATTTGGAGTAGTTGCCGATTTTTTTTCTATGACTGTATTTTTAGATTTCTTGAGCGAGCTTATCTTTTCTGTAGAAGTTATATCTAATGTAGTACTTAATTTGTTAGTAGTAGGAGTGGAGATCTTGAGTTGGTTTGATTGAGTATTTAGTTTATTATTACTGATTATTGGGGGACTACTGGCATTTTTAAGATCGTTATTCTGACTTTCTACTACCGATCTATCATTAAGGTTGTTTGGGTCGTTACCGACTTCTTTATGGTCACTTACATCTGATTTGGCATTTGATGTTATCTCGTTTGACGTATTTAATTCTATGTTCGGATGACTCTTTTGATTCTCGATTTTTAGAGATTCAGATGGCGGCTTATTTTTATTTAATGCCCAAGTCGATATGCAGAGACAACAAAGTAATAGACCTACACCGACAAGCCAAAACAGTAATGGCTTCTTCTCTTCTTCATTTTTATATATAGCCTCTTCTATTCCGCTGAAAACAGAATCAGATGGCTCTAACCAATCTTGATCTTCGAGAGAAGCGTTATTGAATAAATCTTTTATGTTTTTATTATCAAGCATATATGCCTACTGAGGCGTATTCGTTATTGGAGAATTTTTTTTTGAGATTTTGTTTAGCTCTCATTAGTTGTGACTTAGATGTGCTTACAGATATATCTAAAGTATCAGCTATCTCTTTATGGCTGTACCCATCTATGACATACATGTTAAAGACTGTTCTATAGCCATCTGATAATGTAGAGATTACTTTAGTAAGATCTTTAAGATTCATATTTTCCATTGCATCGGGACTAACACTAATATCAGTATTCATCTCAAGAATGTCTACAATATCAAATTTAGATCTAAATTTTCGAAGCTGCTGAAGACATGTATTAATGATGATTCTACTTGACCATGTATTAAAAGTGCCTTTGCTTGAGTCAAATTTTTTCAGATCCTTGTAAATCTTAATATATGCCTCCTGAAGCATATCTTCTGCATCAAATCTACTCTTCATGTATCTTATACATATCAGTAAGTGGTGCTTAGAATATCTGCGATATAGATTCTCAAAAGCAGCTGTACTACCTGAGAGAGTTTCTTGAATTAATTTTATATCGATAGAATTTTTCGGCACTTATTTTTATATGCTTTTATACGATAAACAGTATTTTCAAAAAAATGTTGGGTAGAGACATTTTTATTTTAATCTCTACCCATAACATTTTTTATTTAGTGATTAATACTTTCTTGAGGTATCTGTTTTCTTCTGTAACGATCTCTATCACATAAGTCCCTACATTGAGATTACTTACATTTATAACATCATTGGTATTAGTATTTATGAATTCCGCGACACTTGCACCTGTAGAATTAATAACTCTGATAGTGGCATTCTCAACACCCGTTCCCTCCATATCTATATTGAATATTCCACTTGATGGATTAGGGTATACAGCGAATGAGTTAAAGTCACTTTCATTATTTACTGAAGTGCTCATAGGTAGTAATACTGCATCGATAATATGTACTACACCATTATCAGTTTCTATATCGGCAAACGTTACTTGTGCATCATTTATAAATACACTTCCATTATCAATTGTAACTGTTACATCTTGTCCAAAAAGTGTTGTCGCCATCTGACCATCAGTCAAGTCTGTACTTAATACTTTAGCACCTAATACGTGGTATAAAAGTATGTCTGCTAAGTCACCAGTAGGATCCATTAATAAAGTCTCTAAAGTACCATCAGGTAATGCGTCAAAAGCTGCATCTGTAGGAGCGAATACTGTAAAAGGTCCATCGCCACTTAATGTAGTCGCTAAGTCAGCTGCAATTACTGCAGCCTCTAATGTATTATGCACGGCACTATTAACGATGACATCTACTACTGTGATCTTACGAGGTAATAATACTGCATCGATGATATGTACAACACCATTGTCAGTAGTAAGATCTGCTACAGTAACTCGTGCATCATTGATGAATACATTACCATTATCTACAGTTACGGTAATATCAGCGCCATTAAGAGTCGTCGCCATCTGACCGTTAGTTAGATCAGAACTTAGGATTTGACCACTTAATACATGGTATAATAATATCTGAGCGAGATCACCAGTAGGATCTTGAAGAAGTGCATCTACAGTACCATCTGGCAATGCATCAAAAGCTGCATCCGTAGGTGCAAATACTGTAAAAGGTCCATCGCCACTTAATGTAGGTACAAGCTCAGCTGCAATAACTGCCGCCTCTAAGGTGTTATGATCTGGACTATTAACAATTACGTCTACAACAGTAGTCGTGGGTGGTAGAAGTACAGCGTCAATAACATGCACGATACCGTTGTCTGCTGGAATATCAGCCACAGTTACTTGGGCATCATTTATAAATACGTTTCCATTGTCTATCCTTACCGTAACTGATTTACCATTAAGGGTCATGATAGATTGCCCATCTGTTAGAGCAGAACTTGGAGCTGATGCGCCTACAACATGGTATAATAATATCTGAGCGAGATCACCAGTAGGGTCTTGAAGAAGCGCATCTACAGTACCATCTGGTAATGCATCAAAAGCTGCATCCGTAGGTGCAAATACTGTAAAAGGACCATCACCACTTAAGGCAGGTACAAGCTCAGCAGCGATAACTGCCGCCTCTAAGGTGTTATGATCTGGACTATTAACAATTACATCTACTACAGTAGTTGTAGGTGGAAGAAGTACAGCATCGATAGCATGCACGATACCATTGTCTGCTGGAATATCAGCCACAGTTACTTGCGCATCATTTATAAATATGTTTCCATTGTCTATCCTTATAGTAATTGGTTTGCCATTAAGAGTCATGATAGTTTGTCCAGTTGATAGAGCAGTACTTGGAGCTGATGCGCCTACAACATGGTACAACAATATCTGAGCGAGATCACCAGTAGGGTCTTGAAGAAGCGCATCTACAGTGCCATCTGGTAATGCATCAAAAGCTGCATCCGTAGGTGCAAACACTGTAAATGGTCCATCGCCACTTAACGCAGGTACAAGCTCAGCTGCGATAACTGCCGCCTCTAATGTATTATGATCTGGACTATTAACAATTACGTCTACAACAGTAGTTGTAGGTGGAAGGAGTACAGCGTCGATAACATGCACGATACCATTGTCTGCAGAAAGATTAGCTGTAGTTACCTGTGCATTGTTAATAAATACATTTCCGTTTTCTATTGTGACAGTAATATCTTTCCCATTAAGGGTAGTAGCTACTTGTCCATCAGAAAGTGCTGAACTTGGAACTTCTGCTCCTATTAAATGATAGAGAAGAATCTGAGCGAGATCGCCTGTAGGATTCTGTAACAATGCATCTACAGTGCCATCTGGTAATGCGTCAAAAGCTGCATCCGTAGGTGCAAATACTGTAAATGGTCCATCGCCACTTAGTGCCGGAGCGAGTTCAGCAGCAACTACAGTTGCCTCTAAAGTGTTGTGATCTGGGCTGTTAACAATAATGTCAACAACGGTATTCTGGGAAAATCCTAAAGTAGGAAGGATGAGAAGTAATGTGTAAAAAATTGTCTTCATAATTTAGATATTATTTTTAGTTATTTAATGTCTTATACTCTATATGTGCAATTGAGCAGTGAAAGGTTGCATGCCGATAATATTTTTTTGAAATTTTTTAATTAAGTTTTGATAAGTAGCTGACATATACTGCGTAGGGTAGGACACATCTTTGATTGTCTTATAGGTGTGGAATTTCCACACATAATACATTAAAACTTAAGAAATGGGTGTTTCGCTTGAAAGAAACCCACAAAGCCTTAGTGAGATTGAATTCAATCTACTTCCATATACTTTTCATGAAGAGTTAGATGGAAACAAAATCAAATCTCACTACAAAAACGATCTAAATTTTTGCATTAATATGTTTGAAGTTTGTCTTCATACAGTACCGATTGCCGTTGATAATATGCATGATGCTGGAGAACAACAAGATTATTTAGCAATTGCAACAATTGCTAACAAGTTGAAATCAAACTTTGAAATAGTTGGGCATTCAGAAATGATCTCCATACTTAGCTGCATAGAATTGTATGCTCAGAAACAAAACCATATCGTATTCGATTTATGTTTTGTGTTTACGAGTAAGGTTTATGAGAAATTAGATATTATAAGAAATGAGGTAATTAATATTTCTAAACATATCAGAAAGAATAAACCACAAATTGCTGGATTATAGATTCCAGTAGTTTTAAATTTCATATTACTTTTCTCACTCTTTTTTTTGGGAATTATAGTTTTGATGATTTTATCAAGCTATTTAAATAATTATATCTAAATAAGGGAGTTATGTCCATTTCTGAGACAATCAGTAAGCCATTTACATTTGATAAGCAATTAGAAGATGATTTTCTAACAGAGTATTGTGATGGAGATCTTGATTTTTGTTTAAGCATGTTTGAAGTATTTCTGGAAACTGTTTCAAAAGAAATTTTGCAGTTGTCTACTGCGATCAGGGTTAGAGATTTTTCGAAGATTTCAGAAATTGCTCATAGGGTCAAATCTAACTTTGCGTATGTCGGGTTCAGTAGGGATGGTGAAAGCCTTAGCTTAATAGACGCCGCTGCAAAATCAGGCCAAGTTCACCCTGATGCTAATCAGACAATAGAGTTTATAAAATCTCATATTATAATTGTTAAGAAAGAAAATATAAGACTCTCAGCATATCTCCAATCTTAGTATTGCAAAAATAAAATCCATATGAAAAGTTATCAAAAAGAGATTAATAGTAATGATGATATTAAAAATCTAAGTATAGGGTTTGAGCCTGATTTGATTTTAATTTTTGCATCGAGCAAAGACAAGGACTTAGCAGAAATGCTAAAAGTAATAAAATCAAAATATTCAAATTCCATTATTACTGGATGTTCTACATCAGGTCAGATTATAGATACAAGAGTAATCGATGACGCTATGATTTTTAATGCCATAAAATTTGATGATACAAAATTAGCATTACACTCAGTGAGAATTGAAGATTATGATTCAAGTTTAGATGCTGGTGAGCAATTAAGAATGGGACTTGACGAAAAAGACCTCAGCCATATACTGGTATTAAGTGATGGCTTGAATGTCAACGGTGCACAATTAGTCAAAGGCTTAAGTTCTGATAAGTATGAGAAGGTTAGTGTAACTGGAGGACTTGCAGGAGATGGTTCTGACTTTAAATATACATTCGTAATTAATGATGGGGTAATCTCTGAGAACGAGATAGTCGGATTAGGATTCTATGGTGATAAATTAAAAGTTGGATATGGATCTAAAGGTGGATGGGACAGTTTCGGATTAGAGAGAGTTGTCACTAAGTCAAAGGATAATATACTGTACGAAATAGATAACAAGCCTGCCCTCGATCTATACAAATCATTCTTAGGAAAAGAAGCTATTAATCTTCCAGGTAGCGGTCTCAAGTTTCCACTTAGTATAAGAACTGAAGAGGGGACGCTTCCAGTAGTAAGGACAATTCTTGCCGTAGATGAAGAAACTAATAGCCTTGTATTTGCCGGCGATATACCTGAGGGTGCTTACGCAAGATTAATGAAGTCAAATCTCAACCATATCATTATGGGTGCTGAAGATTCTGCAAGAATCTGTAAGTCAACATCTGAAGTAGAACCAGATTTTTCTATATTAATAAGTTGTGTCGGAAGACGACTTGTTCTTAATCAGCTTGTGGAAGAAGAAATAGATGCAGTAAGAGATGTGTTGGGCGATAAACCAAAGATTACTGGGTTTTATAGTTATGGAGAGTTGGCTCCATTTGGAGAATTTAACCCTTGTCAATTGCATAACCAAACTATGACAATAACAACATTCTCAGAAAACTAAAGAAAGACGTAGCATATGCATAGGTTACTTAAACGACAACTTAAAAACGCCAATTTCTCGGAATCACAGTTGTCAGAGCTCAATGATTTTTTTATGACTATTAATGATGCTTATGCTTCATTTGATAGTGATCGAGCACAACTTGAGAATACATTAGAGTTAAGCTCGCAAGAGCTATATAGTGCCAATATTAATCTTAAAAAAGAAGTCGAAAATAGCAATAGAGAAGCCTACCTCGCTAAGGTGCAGCTCAATAATGTGGTAGATAATGTCAAGGAAATAATTTATGAAATAGATCTTAATGGAAACTTTATTTACTTGAATTCTTCTTGGGAAAAAACTACAGGATATAAGGTATCGGAAAGTATCGGAGGGCACTTCACGAGTTTCTTTAAGAATATAGATGAGCAAGATCTACCTGGACTAATAAGTCTTCAGAATGTAAAGAGTGAAGCAGTAAGCAGATTATTCAGAACAACTGAGAATGGAGTAACGCGATGGTTTGACCTGTCAGCAAGCCTTACATTAGATGAGAATAATAACCCTAAAGGCTACATAGGTACTATAGTAGATGTGACTTCACTTAAGGAAGCAGAATTAGAGTTAATAGAAGCGAATAAAGTAAAAGATAATTTTCTTTCTTCTATGTCACATGAGATGAGAACTCCTCTTAATGCCGTAATCGGGATAAGTAATATTCTACTTATGGATAATCCTAAGGTAGAACAACTTGAGAATCTTAATGCACTTAAATTTTCTTCTAATCATCTCCTTAATCTTATTAATGACATATTAGATTATAGTAAACTTAAAATAGGTAAGATAAAACTCTATAACGAAAACTTTAATCTAAGAGAAATAGTAACGGGCTTAGAGAAATCTTTTTCTTATTATGCCCAAGATAAAGGTCTTGATTTCATATTTGACATAGATGATAATATACCGAAATATGTAATAGGAGATAGTTTAAGACTGTCTCAGATACTTACTAACCTTCTTAATAATGCTATCAAATTTACACTTAAAGGATCTGTATCATGTCATATCTCATTATTAGATTCTTCTGAAAGTAAGACGCGTATAGAATTTAAAATAAAAGATACAGGTATAGGAATTTCAGACAAGAACATCGATAAAATATTTGAACGGTTCACTCAGGCAGAAGACCATACCACTCGAAAATTTGGTGGTACAGGATTAGGTTTATCGATCATTACTAAATTATTAGAACTATTAGGAAGTGAATTAAATCTCGATACAGAGTTAGATGAAGGATCCACGTTTAGTTTTACATTAAACTTTGATCGGTCAGAGCTCGTAGAGTCAAAAGTCATTGCATCGTTAGAGAATAAGCAAGTTGACATTAAAGGATTGAAAGTTCTCATTGTAGAGGACAACACAATGAATGTGCTTGTATTGAAGAAGTATTTTAAGAAGTGGGGAGTCATATCACAAGTAGCTAAAAATGGTGCTATCGCTGTAGAAAAAATACAGAACGATTCTTACGACTTAGTGCTCATGGATCTACAGATGCCTGTTATGGATGGGTATACAGCTTCTAAGTCTATCAGGAATCTGAAGAACAGAATATTTAAAGAGATTCCTATTATAGCATTGTCTGCTTCAGTATCTAATGAGGTAAACGAAAAAGTAAGAGCATCTGGGATGACAGCTTATCTAAGCAAGCCATTTAACCCACAGAAATTAATATCAATGATAGCTGCATACTGTTGCAGTAATAAAAGTAGCATCGGAAATTATCAATTGCATGCATAAGATTTTCTTAGTCATATTGTCATTTTTATTCACGACGAGTCTGCTGTCTCAGCATATTTATGATGAAGGATTTGCCTATCTTGAAAATCAGCAATATAAAAAAGCAGAAGAGTTCTTTAAAAATGAATTAGCACTAAGGCCTTCTAATAAGACTGCGCTTATCTGTCATGCAAGAGCTGTGGGCTTAGGAGGAAATTATATGACGGCATTGCAGTTAATGAAAGATCTGAAATCCGATTTTCCAAAGGATTATGAAGTAGGACTTAACTACGGCGAAGCGTTGATGTGGAGTCAGAGATTTGAAGAAGCATACGTAGTATACGAAGAATTATTGAATATTGATTCTACTAATTTTGTAGCTAATTATGGATTCGCTAATGCTAATTCTGCCTTAGAGAATTATGAGAAAGCCATAGATTACAATCAGCGAGCTATGGTTATAGATTCTACTAACGAAAGCGCTAAGAATGCACGTAAATATATTCTACTGGGCAATGCTTATAAGCTTATGCAACAGAGAGAATTTACACAATCAGAAATGTGGATAGATACAGTTCAAAAATATTATCCAGATAATCCTAATGCTATAGAAATATTAAACCAGATAAATTCTAAGAAAAGTTCTCATATCGCTCTTAATTATTATAGATCAGGTGATGGTATAGGTAATGAAGCTCAAGGTGTCGTTCTGTCTTCGCAAGCATACGTGAGCCCTAAGTTTGATGCTCTTATCTCACTGCATGATAGGACGGCAAAACTGAAAGGGACCCTATCAAATACTAACCAGAGAATCTTTGATATAGGTGGTATATATCATGCTTCTAAAAAAATAGACATCAAAGCTGGAATTGGTTTAAATACAATCAATGATAAATTCGAGAATGTCAAGAATAACAATCTTATAAGTAATCTATCCTTTAGATATCAAATAGGTCCAAGACAATTTGCTGAACTCAAATACAATAGAGAAGCGTATAATTATTCCGTTCCGATATTAAGCGAACAAATACTTCTCAACCATTATTCATATGTACATCATATTTCATTTCCTGTGAGTATAGGAAATTATAGTAATGTTATTCTTACTGACCAAACGGATGGTAATAGACGTCTATTGATTTTTAATTCAGCGTATTATGACTTTGGGACGCATCCTCTTAAGATGGGTATTAATTATACATTGATTAGAAATAAATTTAGAAGAGATGAGCTTTATTACAGTCCGTTATCATTTAGATCTGTAGAGACTTTCTTGATGTTAGAAAATTCTTCATTAAAACAAAAATTTCAATATAATATAAATGGAGCAATTGGATTTCAGAAGGATGGTAATTCTGAAAACTTATTGACGAAGCGTATAGAAATAGCAGCAAAATATACTGTTACGAGCCATCTTGTGTTAGGAGTTAAATATCTAGCAGGAAATATTACTGAGGGATTCAATAGTGGGAGTTATACCTTTAATCAAGTAGGCATAACTCTTGTTTATAAATTATAGATTACATTGAAGTAAATGTTGTAAGCCCCCTTCACATAATAATTATACCCATTTATTAACACCTTTTTCTTATAGGATATGCACAACTGTGTATGCGATTTTTTTAGTAGATTAATAAATATAATAAATATAATAAATATAATAAATGGAAAATTTACAAGTTTCTTTCAATAATTCTCAAGATAATCAAGCTGTTCTAAAGGTTGATCTTGAAGGCAAGTTAATTGATATGAATGCTTATGATTTCAAATCTGATCTTCTCAATATGTTGAAAGAGAGCAATCAGAATTGTATTATTGATATCAGAGAATTATTAGATATCGATATCGTAGGTATCAATGCTTTAGCTGTAGTACATCGTGAGTTAATACGTTCTGGATTGACGCTGACAATATTGAGTAAAAGTCAAAGTTCTATAGAAAGATTATTCTCTCTAACAAAGTTTGACAGAATACTGAATATACAAAGAGCATAAGCTCTATAATGCAGTCAGTACTTTCTCATATTAAAAGATTTTTACAATCTAATGGTGCAGTGGTATTCCTATTTGCATCTACGCTAATTGTCAATATCGGCAATTACGGGTTGAACGTGGCACTTGCTCGATGGCTTGGTCCTGTAGGTTTTTCTGAAGCTAATATTATAGCAATTATTGCCATGTTATTCTCATTTGTTGGAATGGGATTACAATTGATGACGACAAGATTTGTATCAGAATATAATGCAGAAAATAATTCTACAGAGTCTCTATCTTTTCTCAAGTTTGTAAAATCCGCAAGCATTAAGATAGGCCTTATAGTAACAGTTGTGCTGTTGATTATATCTACAGTGATTGCTTCCTACCTCAATTTTGAATCATCAGTTCCTTTGATGATTATATTTATAGGTATTGTTCCATACTTCTTAATGAGTATCCACAGGGGTTATCATCAAGGAGTTCAGGATTTTAAGAAATTAGCTTTTACCTATATGGTAGAGATGATAGTCAGATTAGTGCTGACAATCTCCCTGCTGATTTTCTTCATTGATTATAATATAAGTAGTGAGATTGTGGCTTTAGGATTTTTAGCTTCTTTCGTAATCACGTTCTTACAGTCTAATGTTAAATCTGAGATTAAGTTAGCATTAACGCCAGAAGTAAAATCAAGAATCCTGAAGGTCATCGCTCTGATAAGTTTTTACGAACTGAGTCAGATACTTATTAATAATAGTGATGTTATATTGGTGAAGCATTATTTTGATAATGAAAATTCTGGACTTTATGCATCTATAGCACTTATCGGTAGAGCAGTATTTTTTGCGACATGGATTGTAGTTACAATATTATTTCCAAAAGTTATAGATAAAGAAAAAAGGGGAGAGCCACACCAGCATCTCTTTTTTAATTCTCTGGTCATCGTGTTCATCATAGACATTGTCTTTGTAGCGATATGTTATCTTTTAGATGATTTTATTATAGGAGTTGCATTTGGTAAAGCTTATCTATCAGTTAGTTCATTGTTATGGCAGTATACTTTGAGTACTTCTCTATTTGCATTAGCTAATGTCTTCGTTTATTATTTTATGTCATTGCAGAAATATCTGCCTGTTTATATTTCCATTGTTGCTGGGATATTACAGATAATCTTTATTTCACTTTTTAATGAAGGCAGTTTAGAATCTGTAATAAGAATACAATTGCTTTTCATGTCATTACTTTTAGTGAGCATGATAATTTATTATAAAATTCAACAAAGCAGTAGACCTGTGAAAGTTGAATTATTGAAAACCTTTAGTCAATTATAAGAGTATTATAGCAATAGTTTATTCTAAACTGGCTTAAGCAAAACGACTGGTAATGGTCGCTCTTAGTGGTGCTAATAAAAGCAACTTTTATTAGCTAAATCTTCCAATGCAGAATAGAAACAAATTTAGAAAAACAAGCCGGCGACCAGGGGTGATAATTCTGAAATACGACTTAAGAAATGCTATACGGTATTTTATTAGTCTTTGATTTTTTTCCTAAAAAACTGACAAATATCAGTCAATACTTATATTACATCTGTATTATGGTATTAATATAGTTGTATCTTTAAGGAATAACTCATTTCTATTTCTAAATAGAAATTCGCCTACCTATTTACTCCCTTTCACATTACAAATTAAAATAAAATATTACTCAGATGAGAATCCTCGCTGCAGATGATCAACCATTAGTATTGACTGCTATAATGCAATCATTAAAAGATACAGATTTCGAACTTCATTTTGCTAAAGATGGTAAAGAAGCTATGGAGAAATTTGAAGAATTACATCCCGACCTTGTTATCGTTGATCTTAATATGCCAGGGAAGTCAGGATTTGATGTATTGTCACACATAAAAAACTCTAATGAAGGTAAGACACATGTTATGGTTATGTCTGGAGAAGATGATGAAGCCATTAAGGTAAAAGCTTTCAATGCAGGAGCTGATGAGTATATTCAAAAGCCAGTAGGACTTAATGAACTGCGTATAAGAACTCAGAAAATTCTCAAACAACCTATTAATGTACTTTCATCAGGTGATTCTGAGAGTAAAAAGGATAGCCAAGTTATTCAAAAAAATATAGTAGGCGTAGTCATCCCGTGCTACAATGAGGAGACAAGACTTAAAGCCGAAACATTCAAGAAATTTGTAAATGCTAATTTAGGATACCACCTCTGTTTTGTCAATGATGGCAGCACAGATAATACACTCCAAGTATTAGAAGAATTAGCTGAAGGGAGAGAGGATTACATAAGTGTATATAATTGCCCACAGAATGGCGGAAAAGCTGAAGCCGTAAGGCAAGGAATATTACATATGATCAAAGATCCTCAACTTAACTATATTGGATATCTCGATGCAGATTTATCTACTAACTTTCAAGATTTTGATGATTTGGTACAGACGATATCGAACTCTGAATTCCAAATCGTAGGAGGCTCTAGAATCGCAAGAATGGGTGCTGATATTACTAAAGCTGGATCAAGAGCCATAATAAGTAAGACGATAAATCTCATGATTAGAAACATACTTGGTATGTCATTCCAAGACACACAATGTGGTGCAAAAGTTATGACAAGAGAAGTTGCCCAAAAAATGTTTATCGAAAAATTTAAAACAAGCTGGCTTTTTGATGTGGAAATCTTCTTAAGAATGAAAAACTACTATGGTGCTGGCAAAGTACAAAAGCTTATATGTGAGCGACCTCTTAAGAGATGGGTCCACGAAGATGGCTCTAAACTATCTATGAAAGATTCTATAAAAATAATATGGCAATTGCTGCAGATTACTTTCTCTAAGAAATAGAAAAATTACCTCTAATACTGAAGATGAAATAAGAATCCTCACATATCTATCATATTGAAAGTCTTCACGGCATCTCCAAGCTTATAATAGATGGGGCATTTCAAATCCAAAGTGTATCAGATAGTTGATTTAGAAAATTTAAAAGAATGAAAAAAATTAAAGTTGCTATCGTCAGTCCTTATCCTCCAAGTATGGGGACATTAAATGAGTATGCTTTCCATATGGTTAAGCAAATGAAAACTAAAAGTGATATCAGTGAGATAATGCTACTTACAGATGAGATAGATGAAGAATATCCTGCTATACCTCACGGGACGGATGACTGTAAGGTTACTATAAAGCCATGTTGGAAATTTAACCAATTTGGTACGACATTTAGATTATTAAAAGCATTGAAAGAGTGTCAAGCTGATGTCGTATTATATAACATTCAGTTTCTAAGTTTTGGTGATAAGAAACTACAGGCTGCATTAGGCTTGATGGCGCCACTTGTAAGTAGAGTTATGGGTATTCCATCTATTGTACTATTGCATAATATTACTGAGGCTGTAGATTACGAATCTGCAGGCTTTACTAAGAATCCGATACTTAAGGCTATCTACTCGCTAAGTGGTACGATTCTTACCAAGATTATATTGCTCGCTAATCTTGTTTGTCTGACAATACCTAAATACGTAGAGACAATAGAAAAGAAATATGGAGCTAAGAATATAGCCTTAGTACCGCATGGAAGTTTTGAGTTGCCACCCATGCCAGATTTCAATAAGAAGCAGGATGTAAAAACTGTAATGACTTTTGGAAAATTCGGTACTTATAAGAAAGTGGAGACGATGATAGAAGCTGTCGAGAAAGTCAGACAAAGAACTGGTGAGCAAATCAAAATTGTCATTGCCGGAAGTGATAATCCTAATGTAAAAGGATACTTAAATGATGTCAGAGATAAGTATGCTCATGTGCCTAATATTAGATTTACTGGTTATGTCAAAGAAGAAGATGTACCTGGATTATTTATAGATAGTACACTCGTTGTATTTGATTATACAAGTACCACTGGTAGCTCAGGAGTACTACATCAAGCGGGTAGTTATGGTAAGGCAGTAGTTATTCCTCAGATCGGAGATCTTAAGGAACTTATAGAAGAAGAAGGTTATTTAGGCTCTTATTATGAAGCTGGTAATCTTGATCAGATGACGGATGCTATCGAGCGATTAATTGTTGATGAAGAATTCAGAATTGAGGTGGCTAAGAAGAATTATATGGCATCAGCATCTATACCTATGCAGGATATTATGGACTGGTACTTAATTCATTTTTATCACTTATTAGAATCAAAGAGCTACAGGAAGCAGTCCGAACCAGTACTTCAATTTTAATAGATGTGTGGTGTGGATTTTGTTTTTTATAGAGTATACTAACATGCTAATTTAAACTCAGTATAAGTTTCTATGTGATGGCAATTTAATCCATCGACTGCATTATAAACATCAATACTGAAAATTTGACGTCTTGCGTCTTCAGATGTTACTTCAAACAGAATAGGAAGAAGTTGATCTAAAATATTAGAACAAGACAAACCTCCTCCCCACTCATCAACACGAATGTGAACAGTGTACGAAGTATTTGAAACTCCAGGATATGCTTCTGATAAACCCTCAATAATCAAGGGATAACCTTTTAAGCTACTTTCTTGGCAAAAGGTTTTTAATTCTAATTCTAATTGACTTTTATCCATCTTATTAGTCCGTTTGTATTGTCCTCTAATAAAGTTAACAGATTTTCAACGTCAGAAGTTGCCTTATGACCACAAGGTTTATATCTAACGTTGGGATCCCAACAAGAAAACAAGAGTGAGTTTGCTTTAAATAATGTAATATTTGAACCTTTATCACTATCAAAACGAGCACGTAAACCACTAAAAAGCAACAAAATGTAAAGATTGTGAGTGTAGGTTGAATCTTTAAGAACCTTAACCCCCTCAATTAAAGGAGGTGAATTAGTGCTAAACAAATTGTGGATTTCAAAATTTTTACAAATCTTCCATTTGAGCATTAATTCGACAGAATAACCTGATAAATAGAAAGCACCATCAATTTCTCCAGAATCAAAAAGAATCCTTGCCTCCCTTAATCTTTGTTTTGCCAGATCGTATATTTCTTTCAGATTCTCCATAAGTTGGTTAAATATAGGAATAGTATGTGTAATATATAGCCTCAGATAAACATCCGTTATCACAACTGCTTAAACTGCCTAACCCTCCATACGCCATCATCCAATGTCATGACAATATTGTAACTGCGTGTGTTAGTTATTGTGTCTTGTCCGTATTCGGTGTATAAGATACTCTGATGCTGGCTTCCTATATCGCTAAAGGAAACTAATTGCTTGTCATAAGATATAAGATGTAGCTTAAGGTTGTGTGTTATCCTTTGAGTAGATATAGAATCACTATTTAGATCAGAATAGGCGTTGATTATCTTTTCTTTAAGAGGGTCCGTGAAGTGTTCTACAAGTCCCAAATCTTTTTGATGGTAGATGCTTAAATCTCGGATATGCCAAGCTCTGGCGTAAGCCTTACTTATATCAGATCTTATATATTTATTTATTTCTCCTTTTATATAGTGATCGTCCTCTAACCATTCTACAACTGAGTCTGGCTCATCGAAGATCTCTTCTGATAGATAGTAGATGTTATCTCCAGCACCTGTATTAAAGTAAGCTAATAATTTACTTATAGAATAAAGAAAGAATACGCTTACTACCAAAAAGATGATAGCGTATAGTATTCTTAATAATATTTTTTGTCTGCCCATTTAGAGTTTTCCTGTTTGTTTAATGCCAGCAGTTTTAATTATAAATTTATCTCCAGCCCTGTGTTCAATAAGCATTAGTTGGAAGATGGCTTCGCCTTTGTAAGATTCTTCTTTGTATATATTGTTTCCGATAATTAAGGTGACTTCAGTTCCTTCAGAAATTAATTGTCCCAGCTGACTTATCAGTGGGCCGACTACTAAAGTAGAATCTGTTAACGCGTACGGAATAGAAGTGATATCTGGTTTGAATCTTAGTTCTATGATATTGCTTTTAATGCCATTCGATGATTCTGCATAGACGCTATAAGATTTTTGTTGTGCTGGATTTTTTATTCTCACTCTTGCTACGCCATCTATCACTAAGCTATTGTAGATTGATTTTTTTCCGAAATTATCAATCAGTATGTATCTAATAAATGTGCCTTCACTTATTTTATTTTGATTGTTATCGAAAAGCTGATTTGTTTTTATATCTACGAAGTTTTTATTGTTGGCATATGGATAATAGTCTTCATTACTTATAGTAATCTCAGAGGGCCACTTAGGTATGAAATCAATTCTCTGTTCTAATGATGAGTTTTTGAGATCAGTAACGCCAATAAAATGCGAAGAGGCTTTAGTGTCTGATAATATGATATTGTAACTCACTTGATCTTTGATGGGTACGACAGACATGTTTTCTTTATTAGCCTCAGAAAGAGACTTATAGTATATAGGCGTACCTTCATGTACAACATTGTCATACTTATCACTAGGTATACTTACGATCATAGAAGCATCATTGCCGTCTGCATTAATTGACCGAGGGCCAGTTAATACATATAGATGATCAGAATCCTGGGGATTAATATTAATACTATCTGAAACCAAGGTTTCATTGTTGTAGTAGATACCTATCTTGTAATTACCAGAGTGTTGGGTGAATGTCTCTGGAAGAACTACGGAATGATCTTCACTTGCTGGAAGAACTTCAGAATAAACTTGAGGTCCATTTTCTATTATTAGTTTTGATTTAATTATATCAGGTCCATCTTGATTTATATTAAAAGTGACAATGTCTCCTGCTATGTAAATTTCGTTGTCTAAGAATATACTGTATTTTGGCATCACAATCTCATTCCGAATCTCGGGTGTCGAGTGATGTAAGCTTTTGTTATGGCATGAGCTTAACAATACACTTGTAGTGATGATTGTGATAATTCTAATCCACATTAGATACAAATCCGTTTAATTGTAAAATAAGAATTGTATCTCCATCAGCATAGTCGTAGATTAATGTCTTGGCATTATTATAATAATACCTCCTTCTTGAACTACCATTGATGAGTAAGTTTTCATCGTTACCTTTTTTTAATAACTGGATGTTGTTGATGTTAATTATTTCTTTCGAAAATTCTTTTTCTCTTTGTGCTCGTATGCCTCTGTTTACATAAATATAATCTACCCAAAGAACATTGTCATTATAGCATTGTCCTACTAAGATTTGAGGAATCGTAATTTCTTTATTGCCATAATTAACTACTGCTCCTTCTATAGTTTTATTTTGATATTGGATCTCTTTTAGTCCATAGAATTTGTATAACTTTTCATCCGTAACTGATGAGTTGACGAAAACAGCAAAACTACTTATCGAATCAATTATATTTTCAGTTTTCAGTTCATATATATTTTCTGAAAAATCTATTTTAAACAAACTTGATTCTTTTGGCAATAGATTATGTTTGATAACTTCGCTGCTATTCATACTTAAGATCTCTGTACCTTGGTCATTATATAAGATAGCCTTGACATTTATGAAAGCCGGATCTACGTCTACGTTAACGACTTCACCTACAATATAAGGTAGGCTATCTTTCATTACAAGATTAGCTTGCTTAATATATATCTCAGGTCTGTCAAGAACATCTTCTTTAAGTGTGCTTCCGCTGATAGCTTGCCTCTTGCCTTGATTTAGAAAATCTATATCGGGAATACTAATAAGTTGATCAGCTGTTACATCCATTTCAAAATTCTCTTTACGGATATACCATTTATCATCTATTCTCTCAAGTGTCAATTCATGAGTCGTTTCATATTTTTGAACAGCAGTAAACCATGAGGCAGTGACAGTAGCTTCTGCAATGTTAGTAGATATATTACTGATGCTATCTATTGTGATACTATCTAACTTGGCATATGATGCCAGTAAGCCATCTTCTAATGACAGCTCTAGTGTGAACTGCTCCATAGAAATTCTACTCTCAGCTTCAAGAAGATTATAGGCTTTATCATAATTTTTAAAATCTATATGATGGAAATATTCATTGATTAATTTTTCTGGAGTCTCGTTGACTTGCTTGTCTTTTTGTAGATAATATATGACACTAATTGTAAGCGCAAGGATAGACAAGAGCCATAATAAGTAGAACCAATATGACCAGCGATTAGAGTGATAATTTATAACTATAGGCTCTTCATCTATTTTTGATTTTCTGTAATAGAAATTCAATAAAAGAGCAATGCATAAAGCCGTCAGAGGGAGGACTCCCCACAGAAATTTTTGAACTTGTGGGATATCTTTTCTTGGCAAAATAGTAGGTAGGTTAGAGACATCTTTACGTTCCCATACATCTATATTGTTTGACAGAGGCTTGAGTTTAGTCCATCCATAGAATGAGAGAACGGTCTCATAATACTTGTCGTTGTTAAATATGTATTTTAGATGATAGCGTTCTGGTACTGAAAGAAATTGGCGTAAAGCCCCTAAGCCTTCTTCTCCGAGATACTTAGAATTTTCTATTCTCTCAACAGCACGGCTGGTGAGTTCCGGTAGTCTTCTTGCTGAATGATAATTTCCATCTACACTCAGAGCGGTAGTATGTGCTGATAGCCAAGCCATCTGATCACCAAAACCCAATGTAAGATATCGCCATCGATCATGACCGTCACTATTAAGAAAATTAACTATAGGTTTTATCTTAATGTCATCTGGTTGCATTGGTTTCATATTACTCATATTAATGACTAATGCATCTATGAGAACAATACCAATTAATAAGAAATAAACGACGAACTTATTTATGAAATTAGGTAGGCGTGACTTAATGAATGCTGCGAGATGACCTTCTAGCAGACTGTGTATAAGATTACCAAAAAATGGAATAGCAATTATACTAGCCCAGAAAGTAAATCTATCCAGAGTGAGAATATTAAAAGCATTCTCGCCGAGGATCATCTTAGGGAGTGGTGTTGTTCCTCCTGTGCCTAATAGAAAGAGTAAGCAAAATGAAAGTCCTAAGAATATATTTCGTTTTCTGAGAACTCTATTAAATATTGGAGGGAGGAAGAACAGCATAATGCCCCAAGGAATTGCGAAGAAGACTAATCCTAAATTGAGGTTTTCAATAAAATTAGCTCTTGATCCATGAGGGATACTTACTTGGGTTATAGGATCTGTTTTGCTCCAGTACCAATATGGAAATATCATACATACAGTCAGTAAGATAACTGTGGCCCCGATGAGTATAGCTTTAAGTTTCAGTCTCCAAGATTTTACGATGAAGTCTTTGACATGAACATTATCGATGCCACCTTTCTCTTTGATAACAATATCTAATACCGCTACACCTAATGTCGGAAGTATAAAAAACACCATTCCGAATATTGTAGTTACATGATGTGCAGATGTCATACATGCTATAATGCTGATCCCCGTAAAAAAGCGTGACCATTTATTATATCTGATCCACTTATATATTTCTGGACACGCATTCAGTAGTAAAGCAGCTCCTGTTATACTCGGTAGCTGACCGAATAGATGAATGGCTTCTACATATGATGATGATAGAACCGCAAATATTGCAGCGTACCCTGCGGATATATCATCGACCCATATTTTAGAAAAATGATAGACACCTCTTATAAATAAGACAATAGCTGCCAATGCCCATATTATGAATCCCATTTTTAATCCTACGATATAAGAAAGTAATGCTATTATCTGATGTACAAGTGGAGGATAGCTTGTCATAGTGAAGCCAGTGTACCACTTATAATTCCATGTCTCGAACCATCCTTGAGAGTAGTGCTCTGCAAAGAACATATGGACATATGCATCGTAGGTATTGCCTATCGTGTAAGAGATTAAACTGCCATGGAACAAGAGTCCCAAGATAATGGCAGCAAGATAATATTGTCGTGATCTACTCAATGGAGTGAATTAGAAATGTCGTTTTAATAGATATTAAAGATATACTTAATGTGATAGTTTATATAGGATTATAGCACATGAGCCGTATTATAGTATTAAGTCTGAGAGTATTTTGATACTTTACTAATATATAATATATAACTCTATCTTATTTTTATAATTTATCATACATATCTGATTTAGAAAATGAAAATCCATTATATATCTATTCTATTGGTACTGGTCCTTACAAATGTAAATGCACAGGACTCTATTACGGTTAAAATTCCTTTAGAATATGAAGTGAAAGGCAAGCATATTCTGAGTGATAGACAAGCTCAAGTTATTAATGGTTTTGGAAGTACTTTAGCTGATAATCCACTTAGGCATTTTGCTGTTTATGGAGGTATAACTTTCAAGCCAAACTACAAGGAAAAGTACGTGGTGGATTTAGGCATTTTTTTTGAAGAGAGAAATCATTCTGCTGGTAATAACACACTGGACCATCTTGTCTTCTATCCGAGAATAACTTTTCGTGCTATAGATACTTTTAAAATTTTAAATCACGAATTAAATTTCTTTAGTACAGCTGGAGATCTGTGGGATGAGGATTATAATGATATACTCAGAATTTATAATTTGGACTTTCACGGAATGATCACTAAGCTTGGTTATAAAAATATCTGGTTGTCACTCTATAGAGTCTCAGATCTATCATATAATGTTGGCTTAGGACTTAATGAATTAGATAAAATAGAATTGGCATATCATAGAAAATTCTATACCGTAGCTTTACAATTTTCAAGAAACTCTCTGGACAATAATCCCTTTAAAGATCATAACTATGGGGTCTACTCGAAATTTATGTTGGATTCAAAATCTTCTGTTCAGCTACAAGCCGAAGTAAGGGCTAATGATAGAATCGGAAATGGATTAGCAATTGCTGCAGCGTATCAAGCGGTTATAGGAATGCATAAATTAAAATTGAGGTATCAATATTATGATAGTCAGTACAATGAAGAATATATTACATTTGATAAAGTTGACTACAATACTAATTTTCTGAACTATACAGGTACTCAATTATACCCGCTTAAAAACTATTTTAGACCTATAAATCAATGGGCGTTTCTGACAGCTTTTCAAAATAGCTCTATCCACAATTTCGAATTTAACTATTTGGTGAAAAAAGGCATATGCAAATCAATCTATATGCTTGGGTTATTAGATATAAATCTTTTACATAGTAGCTTTTCAGATGATTGGTCTTTATATCCTGCTTACGAGTTTGGATTAGGAGTCACCGCAGGCGACCTTATCTCGATAGAAGTATCAGCTACTAACAAGCACATGAACTTAAATAATGCATATCAAGGACATTCATTATCAGAACGCCCTTATTTTTCAATCACATTATCAGTGAATTAATAAATCCGCAACCTGAAACTCGCAATCCGATAATACAAAAACCTGTAATTCAAAAAAGCTTAAAATTTTGAACAAAGAAATACTAATAGAAGTCCATAAAACGATAGAGCCTTACATCCACAAGACCCTTGTATTGACATCACAAGCTATAAATGCAATAGCTGAATGCGAGCTGTTTTTTAAATGTGAGAATTTCCAGAAGATGGGAGCTTTTAAAATGCGGGGAGCGACTTATGCAGCATTACAACTATCAGACGAGCAAAGAATTAAAGGTATCGTCACACATTCTTCAGGTAATATGGCTCAGGCTGTTTCACTTGCTGCTCAGTCTCTGGGTATACCAGCCTATATCGTTATGCCAGAGAATGCACCTCAAGTTAAGAAAGATGCCGTCAAAGGATATGGCGGTATTATTACAGAAGTCAGATCGACTATAGAAGCCAGACAAGCCGCCGCTGATGAAATTGTAACTGACAAAGGAGCACATTTCATCCATCCTTCTAATGATATGGATGTGATCTTAGGGCAAGGGACTGCCGCTTATGAGTTGTTGTCAGATCATAATAATCTTGATTATATCTGTACGCCTGTAGGTGGGGGAGGCTTATTAGCAGGTACGGCTCTTAATGCCTTTTACTTTGGTGAAGGGTGTAAGACTATTGCTGGAGAACCATTTAATGCTGATGATGCATATAGATCATTAGAGAGTGGTGTCATAGAAAAAAATGATACTGCAGATACAATTGCCGATGGCCTGCGTACACACCTCGGAGACATTAATTTTCCCATCATACAGCAATATGTAGATAAAATTATAAGAGTAGAAGAAGATGAGATAATAAATGCTATGCGTCTGATATGGGAACGGATGAAAATAATCATAGAACCTTCTTGTGCAGTGCCACTTGCTGCCATTATCCGAGAGAAAGCTTCGTTTAAGAATCAGAAAGTTGGAATAATATTATCTGGAGGTAATGTGGATTTGGGCAATCTGCCTTTTTAATATAGTCATAAATGAAAATATTATCATGAAATATGCTGTTTTGAAGGCGGCGATCACGGCCTTTCTGAACATAAGGCAGAAATGAATAAAGAAGTATTTGATTGGTTCAGAAGATTCTTAAAAGAAGGAGAAGCCATTCCGGATATGGAATTTCATGGGAGATAAAGGGCTAAGTAGTAAATGGAGTTTTCTTGAGAGTGGCGTATATAATGTTGTTGTTAGCATAGATGGACAGTTTGTTAGAGAGAAAGTTATTCGGATTTAGAATTGGTATTATATCTTAAAAAAAACAGTTATCGATGTATAATTATATCAGTATGAGAAGTGGGAGTCGATAGTAAAATAATTCATCGAAATAAGAATAATAGGGAAGTTTTTTTTCATTTCGAATGCAATGAGAGATCTCTTATTGCAGGCGAGTAAATTATTAAGAAAATATAAACAGCTAATCATCTCAGAATAACCTTCTTAATAGAGATTTAAATTTTTAATAGATCTCTCTGTCGTACCTCTATCGAGATGAAAAAAAAGGAGTAATTGCGATATTCTGATGTGTAAAAGGATTGTTTTATCGAGTGAAAATATAGATCTAAATAATCTGTCCTTTAGCGTATAAGTCTATTTTTTCTTACCGAATTTCTTCTTATCAAGATCACCACCTACGAGGTCCCATGCGATAAATACCACAAAAAATATAATTAAAGCGCCGACTACGATTTCTGATAATAACATCTTCTATTTTATAAGCTATAAATTTAACCAATATGTGAGTTTAGCAACGATGCCTCTGTTGCGGCTGCCAAAATAGGAATCTAATGTGTTATAGTTATCAGAATACACCAGAAAAAAGTCAGATGCAGGAGCAAATCGCCATTGAAATCGCGTATTTATAGAAAGATTGTCGATTTGATTATTGTATTGTATAAATGTTGTCAGGAAATGCTTCTTAGAGAAAGTAATATCTATTCGTGGTCCGAGCAGCCATAAATCCGCAGTTTCAAAATCACCACCCAATTCTATATGATTATAATTAGCTTCTAATGAGATGGAAGCATATGGCTGTACTCTAAATGTAAATGTTGCCTGTGTATTTATTCTTTCGCCACCAAAAAAGCGAGTATAGCCAGGCCTTAATCTGAAATACAATAGCTTCCTTCTATCTGTACTATAAGATAATGACGTTCGTACGTTTTTGAATTGAGATCCTGCTAATAGGAATATATCATCTTCTTGAATCCGAGTAGGATCAAAATCGCTTAACAAAGTGAGGTTAGTATATTGTACTTGGGCATTGAATCTATGGTTATTAGCTAAGCTGGTACTCCATTCTAATCCAAATCCGTTCTCCTCTCGACCAAAATCACTGATGATAGTATTGTCATCATTACCCAACTTATATATCCAGTTAGTAAATAGTGTCAGTGTATGCTGAGATATCTTAGTAGTCGCAGGAAACATCCTATAAGAGAAAGATGGACTGATCTGAAAGATATCTTTCCTTGGAACGAATCCTACTTCAGCATCGAATCCTGTACCTATAATTTGGTGCTGCCATTGGATTCTATATTTTCTTCTGTTGTAATTTATTTCTGTGAAGTGGGCATATTTATCTTTTTCATCATTTGGCGTAATAGCCTTCATAAATGATGTCTTCCCTCTCCAGTAATTATTTTTGGAACCTATCCTATATTCTACCCCGGCTATTCTATCATATTTATCTACCGTATTATTAAAGCCGCTGGAATTAATGGCTTGCTTATTCACTAAGATCAGAGCAATATTAGATCTATCACCGACTCTATGTTCTGCAGCAGCGACAGTGTAATTAAATGTGGGAAGATCATTTTCTTGTTGTGGTGCTGTTACCATATTAAGTAGCCCTACTCTTAGGTTTTCATTTAATTTGCCACTTAATCTGGCGCCACCATATATGGTATTAGAGATATTATTGCCTGTGAGTGTGTCTACAGAGACACCTATCCTTCTTGAGAAAAAAGGATTAAGTCTTCGTGATCCGAATCGGCCAAAGAGATCTGCATTCTCCAGAAAAAACTGCCTCCTCTCTGGAAAAAATATCTCGAACCTATCAAGATTTGTTACTTGGCGATCTACTTCTACTTGAGAGAAATCAGGGTTGACAGTAAGATCGAGATTGAGACTTGAAGATAGGCTTATCTTGGCATCTCCACCCACAGAATATGTAGAGGCAGCAGCTGCTTGAGTTGCATCCTCAAAGTCCCGTGTAAGACCGCTTGTGATAAATGGTATAATCGAAATATTCTGCCCAGGTTTTGCGAGCGGTTCATCGAAGTTAATGTCTCCCATATATTTGAGATCCATAAGAATATTCTCTCTTGGTATATTTATCCAAGATGATATTTCATTGCATTGCACATCATTTCTATAACTGTTAAATCTCCACTTCGTTACACCTTCTTTATATCTGATAGTCTTAAATGGAATAGCCATTTCGCATATCCAGTGATTATCGTAGCGCTTAGCGTTACCAGACCATTTATTATCCCAAGAATCATCGAAGCTATCTCCCGTCTGTCCTCCGTTTGATATCAAAGCTTCTCGACGGGCACCGTAAGGATTCATCCCGAACATGTAGGCGTTAGTCTTATCATTGTAAGTATCGATAATAAATGTAATGTTGTCATTAGACCCAAAACCATAATCTCGCTTTAGAGATTGAACTGCGAAGGCATCGGATGGAGCATAACATTTAGCAGCTATATAGAAGTTGTCGTCATCATAAGTGAAATACATTTCAGTATCTCCACAAGCGGGAACTGAGTCGGTAGGAAAATATTGGCTGAAGTTTGTATTGTTTTGAGCTTTAATCCAAGTGGATTCATCGAGTACACCATCAAGCTTTATTTCTTCAATAGCTTTACTGAGATTGACTTGAGGAGCGTCTTGTTCTTCTTCAACTCTATTGATAATTTGAGCTTCCGCTGAAATGTGAATTATAAAAAGTAAAATGTATAAGCTTATGTTTTTCAATCTGGTATTCTCATTTTTATGAGCGCAAATATAATAATTGAACTTGACTGCACATAAATACTATTATAAGGTATAAATTAGATTACGGTACGATTAACAAATGGTAGTAACTTGAAGCATAATCCAGCATATTTTCAGTTTTTAGTATTTCTACAATGCATGTTTTGTATTGTAGGCATAAGTATGGGGCAAGCTCCACTATCCCCTCGAATTGCTAACTATGATATGGAGATCAGTCTCGATGTAGACAATAAGATCATTACAGGAAAGACAATTCTGCTCTGGAAGAATACGACTGATGTAGCTGCAGACGAGCTATATTTTCATTTATACTATAATGCCTTCCGAAATTCAGAATCTACATTCTTTAGTGAGAGAGGGGTGCCAGATTTTCTAACAAAAAATATAGATGAGAATTGTGGCTGGGGATATAGTGAGATATTAAAGTTTTTAGATCAAGATGGACAGGATCTAATTCCTGATGCAAAGTATGTTTCTACCGATGATAATAATGCAAAAGATAAGACGGTATTAAAAGTGAAGTTGAGCAGCCCAGTACAAGCAGGCGAGTACGGAACTTATACTTACGAGTGGAAAGCTAAGATACCTCAGACGATGCCGAGGACAGGATACAATATGGATTATTACTTTTTTGCTCAGTGGTTCCCTAAGCTTGGTGTATTAGAGGCTGAAGGTATGCGATTTGCTAAGAGAGCTCAGTGGAACTGTCATCAGTATCATTCTAATGGAGAATACTATTCTGATTTCGGCGTGTATAATGTAAGTCTTACAGTACCGATAGATTATGAGGTAGCAGCAAGTGGAGAACTTATTGCTCAAAGCAAAAGTGATACAACACGTACATGGACTTTCCGTGCAGAAGATGTCATAGACTTTAGTTGGACAACGTCACCACATTATGTTGTACAAGAAGCGGCATATAAGGATACCCGCATAATGCTATACTCATATCCTGAGAAGGCCCATTTTAGTGAGCGATATTTTGAGGCAACCCAATTTGCGATGCAGTATCTTGATGAGCACTTAGGAGAATATCCATACAGTACGCTGTCTATTATTGATCCACCTATACATGGAATGTATACAGGAGGTATGGAGTATCCCACATTGATTACCTCATTGACGTTTAATTCTTTTCCGGCTGGATTTAAGACAGCAGAGACTCTTGTAACTCACGAGTATATTCATCAATATTTTATGCAGATGGTCGCAACTCATGAGGTCGAAGAACCTTGGATGGATGAGGGTATCACAACTTATTATGAAAATAGAATCTTGGATGCTTACATGGGTACGCGAGAATCATTCATTGATTTTGCAGGTATTAAAATAGGAAGTAAGGAATATAATAGAGGAGAATTTTTCAGTAGCGAAAAAGTTTCTATTGGTGACAATACACTTAAGAGTTGGGAGTATAAGAATGGTGGCTATAAAGAGATGGCTTACAATAAGACTGCGATATGGCTACAGACATTAGAGGGTATGGTGGGTATAGATGTGATGGATAAGATAATGAAGGCTTACTTCCAAAGATGGAAATTTAAGCATCCATGCAGATATGACTTTATAGATGTTGTCAATGAAGTTATTGCTGAAGTTCTACCTGAAGAATATCCTGAAGGTATGGACTGGTACTTTGATCAGGTGCTTTACGGTACGGAGACATGCGACTATGCTATATCTTCTATTTCTGAATTGGAGCCTTCTGTCAGTAGAGGTTATATAGCTAACACCAAAGATTGCGAATCGGGAGATGCTTGGCCAGAAGCACCAATAAATACGAAAATTCTTATAAAAAGAAATGATGGTCTCATGTTACCTATTGAGATAAAAGTCAATTTGGAAAATGGAGAACATAAAATGTATAAGTGGGATGGTAAAGAGAAGGTACATTCTATAATCGTAGAGTCTGATTCTAAGGTCACCTCTGCCGAAATAGATCCTGATAGAAAAATACATATCGATAAGAATTTTATCAATAACTCATTGGTAGTAGAGCAGAACCAAAAAGGACTGCGTGGATATATAGCTCGATGTATGGATACACTCATGCATGGTTTTGAATTAATGACGATGTTGATATGAGTGCTATCTGGGATTATTATACAGCAGCATGGAAGTGCCTAATACTAAACTGGAGAATTCTCTTTCTCTTATACATGTTCTCATTAGGATTTGCATTCCTTGCGATAGGACCATTCTCTAATCTTATGGACTATGTCTATGGCGATAGTCTTGTACTTGGTGATATGACTTCAAGATTTGACTATTCTGCTATTGCGGATATGATTAATCATTATGGAGATGGGGTACAGCTGTCTATTTCTACCGTATTCTCATTTGTAGTCATTTACTTTTTGTGGTCAGTATTTTATACCGGTGGATTAATAGAACTGTCTATGCATAAGAATACGAGAAGTAGTACGATTGTTTTTTGGAAAGGAGGTGCAGAGTACTTTTTTAGATACTTAAGATTAAGCGTCTATATGATGGTTATAGTCGCTATTATATTAAGTTTGATATTTATCTTTTTTACTAAAGATGGGCTTAATCCCTTGCATCTTAAATCTGAAGATTTCCTCATTTTTAGATTTAAGGTTTTGGTTATTGTAGCAGTTGTTGTCTTTTTTATGACTTCTATATTTCGAGATATCGCTAAAGTGATTATTAGAGATATGAGTCACATACCTTTCATATTAAGTTCTAATTTTAAGGCTTTGGCTCAGACTTTTACTTGGAGATATGTGGCACTGTCGTTAACTAATTTATTTTTCTTAGGATTAGTTTTTCTTTTATATATCCTTCTTAAAACCTTCATGAGTAGTACTTGGCTTGTACTTATCTTATCTCAGATATTTCTGATCTATCGACTGGCGTATAGGTTCGTTAGGTTAGCTTCTTTTAACTATCAGTATCGAGCTGTCAAAGCTGTTCTTCCTCTGCATAATCAATCCTCTCCCGATAGGGCTTAAATGGACTCGCAAGCATAGACATGACTTGTTCTGCGTCTCTCTTATCCATATGTGTGTCTAATCCATATACCAACTTCTGATTATCCACTTCTATATAAGTCGAGAATATTCTATCCCAGAAAGAAAATATATTTCCATAATTAGTATCAGAATAAGGTTGTCTATAGTGATGATGTACGTGGTGCATGTTAGGTGTGCATATGACTTTATTGAGTATCGTATCTATGGCTGCTGGTAATATGATATTAGCATGATTAAACTGACTGAGTACAACTGACATACTCTGATATAGAAATACTAACCACATAGGTGCTCCGACGATTATAGTAGCTATGATTGTAAATGCAAACCTGATAACACTCTCACCAGGGTGGTGTCTGTTAGCTGATGTAACATCTATATTTTGATCAGAATGATGTATGACATGAAACTTCCACATCCACGTAACATGATGCTCTACCCAGTGTGCTGCATATGCACCTAATAAGTCCATCAGCATTAAACCTAAAATTAAAATTAACCAAGTAGGTAATTCTATAATCTGTAATAAGCCAAATTCGCTTGCAACAACCCAATCAGCAGTTTTCACTAATATGAACGCCATAAAAAAATTGACCAATATCGTTGTTATGGTAAAAAAGATATTGATGCCTCCATGCTTCCATCTTTTGTAATTAAGAGAAAATAATGGCAGTGCTGTTTCTATAAGTGAGAATATGGTCAGACCTCCTACAAGGATTAGAGTTCTATGAGCAGAGGAAATTTCTGTGAAGTATTGTGTAATGGAGTCTATCATATTCTTATGTATACCTCAAGTTAGTAATTAGTGGATTAATATGTAAGAAAGTATCCTTATCCTTTATTATGACTGATTTAGTATTGTCGAGTATTATAAAATTTTATCGCCTTAAGAAGAACTTATCGCTTCGCAGATGCTTATCTCATCGAAATTGATTTCTATATCATAAAAATTATATCGAAGATAGTAGTTAAATATAATGCTATTTCAAGTTCGGAAAGTATATATTATCTAATTTTGTAATATGATTCAGTTGTTGAATGAAAATCCCTTGTTGTTATTGTTTATCGTTGCGGCGATAGGCTATTTCTTGGGTAACCTTAAGATCAAGGGTATTTCCCTTGGGGTAGCTGCTGTATTGTTTACAGGTCTGGCTTTCGGTGCATTGGATGACGGTCTTAATATACCATCTACTATTACTAATCTGGGATTGGTGCTATTTGTCTATTCGATAGGACTGAGTTCTGGTCCTGCTTTTTTTGCATCATATAAGAAGAATGGAGTTAGGGATTTCTTGTTTATCGTGACGATGTTGATGTTCTCTGGGATTGTAGCAGTTCTTATGTTTTTTGCATTAGATTTTACACCGGGTATGATAACAGGAGCATATGCTGGTAGTACGACTAACACACCTGCACTTGCCGGAGTGATTGATTATATTAACAACTGCTTTGGTAACGGTGGTCAGTCGATGATAGCAGATGCAGTATTGGGTTATTCCTTCTCGTATCCTATGGGTGTAATGGGTGGCATAATTATGATACTGATTATGGAGAAGCTTCTTAAAATCGATTATGATGAAGAAAAGAGAGCTTTAAGAAAAGAATACCCTGTAGATAGCCATCTCAGTAGCGCTACTGTGGAGATTACTAAGGCCGTAGTCGATGGCCATACATTGAGAGATCTTAATAATCACTATAAGTGGGATGTCGTATTTGGGAGAGTTTTTAAGAAAGGAAATTTTTCTTTGACTAATTATGATACTGTATTTAATATTGGAGATTCGATCATGATGGTAGGTGGTAAAGATGATATAGATAAAGTGATTACGGATATAGGTAAGAAAGTAGATAGCAATCTTGATTATGATAGAAGAAAATATGATGTAAGGAGAATATTTGTTTCTAATCCTTATGTTGTAGGTAAGAGTCTTTCTTCTCTTAATCTTGATAAAAAATTTAATGCAATCGTAACAAGAATAAGGAGAGGCGACGTAGATATGCTTGCTTCTAATAGCACAGTTTTGGAATTAGGTGATAGACTCCGATTCGTTGCAAGACGTGAAGACTTAAGATCGTTATCACAATTTTTTGGTGATAGTTATAAGGCATCAAGTCACATTAATCTTTTTACATTTGGTATTGGTATAGCATTAGGATTAGTACTTGGTGCAATAGAATTTAACTTTGGTCCTAATATAAGCTTCAAGTTAGGTTATGCAGGAGGGCCGCTGATAGTGAGTCTTATATTAGGGGCTCTACGTAGAACGGGGCCTATTATATGGACAATGCCTTATAGCGCCAATACTGCCATGCAGCAGTTAGGATTAATTCTTCTTCTTGCAGGAATTGGTGTATCTTCTGGTCATGCATTTAGCGAAAGCTTAAGTACTAACGCTTTGTGGGTATTCGTAGCCAGTGTCGTTATCAGTATGGTGACGGCGATGACGACATTGTTGATAGGATACAAGTTTATGAAGATGCCATTTAGCCTTCTTATGGGTATCGTCTCTAATCAACCCGCTATACTTGATTTTGCAGCCTCTAGGGCTGGTAATAGAATTCCTGTATTCGGTTATACGATGGTTTTTCCTATAGCATTAATCTTTAAGATCGCCATAGCTCAGATACTATTCGTCTTACTTTTATAAAATATAGGCTCTATTATGTCTGAAGTCTTATTCTATGGTAAGTATCTTTTGATTAAATTAGAGTCATATAATCTACACTGAAAATATTTATTATGAAGATTTGTACTACCATCCTGCTAACAACATTTATCGTATTGCTATCATCTTGCACTGATAAATTTGATGAAGCATTATTGTATGGAGATTGGAAGACGACTGATTGGTATATCCTTGATACAGGTCAGAAAATTAATAATCAGATGGATTTTAGTTTTGACAGCGATAGAAAATACACTATCGATTATGGTACAGAAAAAGAGGTAGGCAAATATTGGATAGCCGTGGACTATCTCCATACCGTAGAAGATGGAAAAGCAGAGAAGAAAGTAAAAATAGTCAATCTCAATTCTGATACACTCCTTATGGAAATGAATAGAGGAGGACGTCTTGAGCGATTAGTATTAACAAAATGATAGGAGAATTAGGGTGTCTAATAAAGTAAAATTGACACTTCTGTCTGACCAATTAGTAGTATCTTGCTGACAAACATAGAATACTATGTAGTCTGTATTTGCCTTTTTCTTCTTCTTATTTTTGCTTTTGGCAGCGACCAATTCCAATAGTCAAAAAATTATAAAAGCAGGTTCGAAGTATTCTCAAAATGAGAAGATTTACGAATTCCAAGATATGGAGGATGTATTTATATCACACGCAAAATCTACCTCTATCCTATGCACGCATCATGTGTGCCTGTCTCGATGCCTCCCTTTTGTCTAAACTAGGATTTATAAGATTACAAGATTAATAGGATAAGACATCATCACCGATGGTTGATGGACTTCCGCCAGAGGACGGACAGGCTCGACCTCGACCCTAAATACGCATCATATATGCCTGTCCCGATGCCTCCCTTTTGTCTGGACTGAGATTATAAGATTATAAGATTAATAGGATAAGACATCACTCCACCTTAACAACCTGAGCCATATAAGTGAACGATTATTTATTATTTTGTGGGTATAAATATTACTTTTTAAAATGAGATGAATATGAAACTTGTATTTAAATTTTTTCTTTTGAATTTTTTCTTTTGAATTTTTTGTTGTTATTACTGTCCCATGCTCATGGCCAAAGTATAACAAAAATCGGTTACAACAAGTTTGCTTATAATGGTGGTGAGTATAAGTTTCAGGATATGGGTGATATTTTTGTTGCTGATCCGGATTCTTATAGAAAATTTCAATCAACGAATGCTATTAGAATAGTAACCAATACATATGGTGTAATGACCCTTACTGCTATCTCAGTAGGTACTCTTGCATTCGTAATTGATGGAGCGAATAACCGACAGGGGTCTTTCTGCTGTACCACAGGAGTAGTAATTGGTCTAGTGTCTTGGGTAATTGTGATTCCTATAACTAGTGTTGTTGGTTTGGTTTCAAGATTAGTTTATAATCATAAAAGGATTAAGTTGATAAGACTCTTCAATAACTCGCAAGACATAGGCTATATGACTAATCCAAAGCAATGGAATTTAAAATTAGGTGGAGGTCAGTACGGATACGGAATAGTGATTAATTTCTAAGTCATGATACAATTAATCTTAGCATATTACAGTACCATAATACTTTTGTCGTCATTGATTTCTCCCTTACTAATCATGTCATAAAACATAATATATGTGGATTGTGTACAAGCACAGACTTCTTACATTCGGATCATCGAACAGAGAGTCCATTAATAGAGTACTGTTAGTATACATTGCATATATAGCCATGCAAGGCTATCTTAAAATACAATTATATGAACATTTTTGAAGCCATAAGAAAAGATCACGATATACAAAGAGGGCTATGTGATACCATAGTAAAGACTAGCGGTGAAACTAAAGACAGAAAAAATGCATGGGAAGCTCTGAAGAAAGAGCTAAAAGTTCATGCCGATGCAGAAGAAAGATATTTCTATGTACCACTTATAAAGGAGGATATGACCCAAGAGCACGCAAGGCATGGCGTCGCTGAACATCATGAGATGGATGAGTTGATCGCAAAGATAGATGACAGCGATATGGATTCTTCTGCATGGCTGACATACGCAAAGCAACTCAGGGAGAAAGTCTATCATCATCTTAAGGACGAAGAGCACACATTCTTTCAGTTAGCCGGTAAGGTCTTAACGGAAAAGCAAAAAACAGAATTAGAAAATGATTATCGTAAGCATATGACTGACGAAGGTGCAGGTATAGGATTGCTAAAATCGTAGCTCTACATAATCCTATAGTACATATCGCTGCTAAGTCAATAAGAATAGATTTCCTATTTCAAAACCATAAAAAATTATATATGATAAATAAAGAAGTATTCAATAAATTAACGACAATAGATGGACAGCTGTGTGTGTCAATGTATGTTCAAATGGAAGTAACTGGTGATTACGAGAAGAATAGAATTAAGTGGAAAAATGCTTGTCAAGAAGCAGTCAATAAATTAGAATCAGAACATAATAATTCAGGAGAATTTATGAAGCCTGCATTAGATCTAATAGACAATACAGATTTCTGGGCATACCAAAGACCTTGCTTGGCAGGATTTTATTCAGAAGGTTATAACGAGACAATACAGATGCCCCGAGCCAACATGGAAGTAGTCAGTGTCAGTAATAATTTTTTTACAAGTCCATTGATTAGTGAAATCACTAACAAAGAGAGAATATTTATATTAGCTGTAAGCAAAAACGAAACTCGATTTTTCGAGGCCGTCCCAGATGGAATATATCCTGTAAAAATATCAGATGTAGTTGTAGATAATATAGACGAAGCCATTAACGTAGATGACCCTACTGTATCTACTCAGCACCACAGTGCCGGCGGAAAAGCCATATTCCATGCTAATGGACCAGGCACAGATATGGATGATGTAAGGCTTAAACAATACCTGAGAAGAATAGATGATGGCCTTATGGAAATTATCCATGATGAGAGAGTTCCTCTCGTGCTGGCCTGTGTAGAGGAGTATTATCCTGTATATAAAGAAGTTACAAAATATAAGTATTTGTCACAGCATATGGTTGTGGGTAATCCAGAAAACTTATCTCCCGCAGAACTTAGGGAGCAGATACAACCCGTCTTTTTAGAAATTAGGCAGCATGATATTATAGAAGTAGTGAATAACTATGGTATAAAGAAAGGAGAAAATTTAGCGCTGAACAATCTGAAAGATATTGCTGAAGCTGCAGATCATAAAAATGTAGAACAGATATTAATCAACCGAAATTATATTGATAGTCTAAGTGCAGAGGATAAGGAAAAAATAGACGATGTTATAATGAATGTATACAACAGCGGAGGCGATGTTTTTCTCACTAATGATCAAGAATGCGAGTGTCATACATTAATGGCAACGCAAAGATTCTCCATAGAGAAGGCATCTTAATAGATACATAAAATAAATTTTTATATATAAACCTGATGCACACGTGTGCATCAGGTTTAGCAATGTAAAATTTAAGATGGATGCGCTCAGAACAGAATCTTGTCTTCCGCCAGAGGACGGACAGGCTCGACCTCAATCCCATGCACTCATCATATATGCCTGCCTTAATGCCCTCCCTTTTGTCTGAACTAAGATTCATAAGATTACAAGATTCATATGATAAAATCAACACACAAATCTAACAGGTTTACTTTTCATATCGACTAAGGCGATAGCCGCATGGAGATATCTTCAGTTTAGAATTAGAGTACGTTTAAAGTAAGGCAACCTGCTATATAATTAAACTTAACCCCGATGGTCGACGGTCTTCCGCCAGAGGATGGACAGGCTCGACCTCGATCCTATGCACGCATCATGTATGCCTGACTCTATGCTTCCCCTATTGTCTGAATTAGGATTAACAAGATTATTGGATTAATAGGATTAATGTGAAGATTTCAACCCCGATGGTCAACGGTCTTTCGCCAGAGGACGGACATGCTCGACCTCTATCCCAAGCACTCATCATATATGCTTGCCTCAATGCCCTCCCTTTTGTCTGAACTAAGATTCATAAGATTACAAGATTAATATGATTAAGATCAACACACAAATCTAACAGGTTTACTTTTCATATCGACTAAGGCGATAGCCGCATGCAGATATCTTCAGTATAATTTAGAGTATATTAACTACGATGGTCGCGGTCTTCCGCCAGAGGACGGACAGGCTCGACCTCGATCCTATGCACGCATCATGTTTGCCTGACTATATGCTTCCCCTTTTGTCTGAATTAGGATTCATAAGATTACAAGATTATTATGATAAAATCAACACACAAATCTAACAGGTTTTTTTTCATATCGACTAAGGCGATAGCCGCATGGAGATATCTTCAGTATAATTTAGAGTTAATTAACTACGATGGTCGCGGTCTCTGACCTCGATTCTATGCACGCATCACGTATGCCTAACTCTATGCCTCCCCTTTTATCTGAATTAGAATTAGCAAGATTATTGGATTAATAGGATTAATATGAAGATTTCAACCACGATGGTCGCGGTCTCTGACCTCGATCCCATGCACTCGTCATGTATGCCTACCTCAATGCCCTTCCTTTTGTCTGAACCTTGATTTGTAGGATTATTGGATTAGCAGGATTAAAATCCACCTTCAGATATGAGAGGTTTCAAAAACCTCTCAGATTTTGCTTTGCTCACCCACATCACTCCACCTTAATAATCTGCGCCGTATAAACCAACCTTTCCTTATTATCCTCAGGAATAAACTCAACACTATAAGTCCCCACAACCAATCCCGACAAATCAACCTGAACCTCATCCTGATGCCCGCTACCATCGCCACTCCACACCAACTGCCCCTGCATATCAAAAACCACGATCCGCCCTTTCTTATCCTCAGGCAACTCCACCGTAAGCAATTCCCTCACAGGATTAGGATATACGCTAAGATCACGACGGTAATAGATGTCATCTCCAAAGATACTCGTAATCGTAGGATCACACTTATCTTCCTCATCTACACGGAAGCGAGGGAAGTTAGGCATATTAGCTAAAGAAGATGTGAAAGGTAGCTGAATACCTCTCTGTACAAAGTCACAAGCCGTGCCCTTCTCATCAGGATGATTAATGACATGGTAGGTATTGGTGCTGCTCCCGCTTGCCATATATATCTTGCAATTAGGAGCCAATGCCATCAATGTAAAAGTTGTCGCAAATGGATCTTGTGTACCATCCCATACATCTATTAACTCTGTGCCTTCCTTGAGGTCTTGCTCGTAAGTATCAACCTGCCATAGACTATCTTGTATGGCTACATAGAGGAAGCGACTATTGGGAGAGAATTCTACCGAAGAGGCAAAAGCTGCATTGGGGGTATTTGTCTTGAGCGTTAATTGCTTTAAGTTACTAAGTTCACCATTACTGCGGTCAAAATCATACAAAAGTAAGTTATCATCTTTGTTGTAATATGCAAACATGCTTCCATCAGGAGAAAACACAGCAGTACCAGAAGCAGAGGCATTCCAATGAAAGTTCGGACCTATGCTTTGGATGCGTTTCTGAGAAAACCCATTTTCATCGAGTAAGTAGGTCAAATATTCATTGCCTCCGTAAAGTGGATTAATTATCCACCAATCTCTGCCATTTTCATGATTTATAGCAGTTAGATATCGATAAAAGTACTCAAGCTCTTCGCCTAAGACAACATTCTTCTGTGTAATGTCTCCATTGCCATCATTTAATGTCATATCTACATAAGAATACCTTAACTCCCGGTAATCTATATTTTGTTGTGGAAAATATATGACGGGCTTATGTAGAATATAATACCCTTCTTCATCTCCAGGATCTGGCAATATCATAATATCTTGCTTGCCTAAGTATCCATCAAAGCAAGAATCACCAAGCATCTCAAAGTAGTCACCGTTATTTAGATTTCTACCATTGGGCATGACTTGATGATTCTTATCTGCAACTGTACAGCCATTAGAGTACATAAGTAAGTTTCCATCCTTATCACAGATAGAAGCATTGAGACCTATCATGACTATAGGGCTAAGTTCACCTAAGGGCTCAGGATCTTTTTTTACTTTTTTATTAAAATCATATATATAAGCTTGTGTACTATCCCTCTCTCTGTCATTATTCCATATCCAATAATAATCTTGTTTGCTTTGTGCAATACTTAAGTCGTTTACAAAAAGAAATAACAGTACAATGGTAAATTTCATATTAGTAGACAATCATTTTTTTAATTAATACTTCATCGTTACCCAAATTACATCTTACAAAATAAACCCCAGCAACTAAGTTTTTAGTTTCTACAGTATATGTCCGCATATCCATTATAAAACTTGTAATAATTTTTCCTTGAGCATTTATGATTTCAATTTCTTTTGAATTTTCACTGTCGCTTGTGATTTTAAAACTACCATTAT
>Ga0209187_1000777_pt1 | contig 47383 bp, 67 predicted proteins | sample BantaG_FD_187430 | JGI IMG/M metagenome (GOLD analysis project Ga0209187, IMG submission 187430) | Marine algal microbial communities from Bantry Bay, Ireland - BantryBay_4 metaG (SPAdes) (version 2) | ecosystem: Host-associated > Algae > Red algae > Unclassified | place: Bantry Bay, Ireland...
TGCCTCTTGCGGACGTAACTACCTGAACGCTGGACTTTTCTATAGCCTTGCCTAGATTATGCTTAAAAGAGAAAGATGTGACAGTATCTTCTGCAATATCAATTCTTTCTTTTAGCTTTAGATTTAAGTTGTCAATGGCATATACAACTTTTGAAAAAATACTCTTTGAACTTGGGTGGTCATAAGAAACCAGAACGCCATGATAGCCAGGGTTAAATAAAGCCTCGTCTAGCTGATCTATAATCTCATACGTTGAGATACCATGCTTACGAGACTTACAAATGATGATCTTATTATATTTTTTTCGTATGGCAAAATAATCCTTCTGGACTTTGTTGAGTTTCAGCTTTACTCGCTCACCCTTTTTATTCTCTATCCAGTAGAGGTTTTCTAGTCTCCATAGTTTGTCTTGGAATTTGCTCATATTTTTTGAGCTCGGTGGAGAAATTGCGTCTCTTGACAGCTTCCAACTTATTTTATGTCAACGGTTTTGCAGACCGTCAGCTGGGACACCGAGCCTACTATCTTTTTGCGTTTTGTATTCTTTTGAACTCTCTGCACTTGTCACACCTGCACTTGTATTTTGAATACATGCTACTAGATCCGTGCTTCACTTTTTTGAAATACCACAGGTTAGTTTTTTCCTGATGGCAACTACTACAAAGAACCTGACATTTTGATAGCTCTTTTTCTCTGACTGAGAGCTTCCTACTCCATATAGCTGCTGGTTGCAACTCTTTTTCTTCTGGGACAATATGATCTACTTCTAAACTTTCACTACTACCACAGTATACACACCTACCACCCTGACTGATTATCCATTCTTCCCTACGTTTCTTTACCCAATTCTTCTGGAACTCTCTCAAATAATTTTTTCTATCTTCTGTCATATTTTTATAACAGAAAAGGTGTACCGCTTGGAAGAAGTACACCATCTCTGATTCCAAGCTATTTACTATATAAGTATAGCATATATCTTCTAATTGTCATGCTCCCCCAGTAGGATTTGAACCTACAACCCTTTGCTTAACAGGCAAATGCTCTACCATTGAGCTACAGGGGAATGACTGCCTCTTGCTTATGGGCTTTTTACTCCCACCGCTATTGCCCTAGTATACGTCAGGGGTGCGGTCTTGCATCGGCTAGTATTTTTTCTTTACTATAATCAATACCTAGACACTCACACTCTCTTTGATCTTCTCCACATCCGTCTGGACAGATATGACATGTCCAATCTTTTTTTCTTTCACCACAATCTTCACACTTTTTATAGAACATACTAATCTCTCTTTATTGCGAATAAAGCTATCCTCTTGCATGAACTACACTGCGCCAATATATTGGCGTACTCCATACCTCCATATTTACCATCTTCACTTATCCATTGTTGCCTTTCTCCAACTGGCGCTACGTCAATATACTCTCCATTGCAAATATAGTCCCTCCCTCCGTCACATTTTCTTTCCTTTCTAATTTCCATACTATTCTCCTTCTATTTCATTAGCTAACTCATGTAGTGATCCTTTTATCTCTACCTCTGTTTTGTTTTCAGTCTTATCTGAGTACCCATGATTGTGTAGCATCAACTTTCCTATTGTTGGATTCATGATGCCTGCTGCGGAATAATTTGATATCAATTCTTCTTGAGCTTTGTCGATTGCTACTAACGCCCTAGAAAACTTTTCGTGTTTCCTTTTCCATTCAATGATTGTTGTAGGTGTTACCATTAAATAATTTGATAGTGCAGCTCTTGACGGAATCTTAAATAGATTGTGCGGTATATGCTCTCCTTTTTGATCTATTGCTATTACTTCTTTCAATCCACAATCCTCTCTTAACCACCTATAGATATCATCTACTATGTCATCATGGTATTTTGTTGGTCTACCGCACTTACAACAAGCCTTAGTCTTACCTTTAGGCTTGTTGCATCTTCCACATAGTTTTTTAGTTTCCTCTTTGGGCATATTTGTTCATTACTGCCTCATTTATCTCAAAGCTGTATTCTTTTTGTAGTTCTTCTACATTCATGTTTCTTGCTTTTCCTATTTCTAGGAGCAATTTCTGGAAGTGTTTGTCTGCACATTCTCTCATGAACTCTGGGGGTATATACTCGTGTGCATCCAAGACCTCGTTTATACCTAAGTTGATATAGTGAGCCATGATACCATCTACATCTTTCTCTATTGCTCTTTCCCTTAGTTCTTCTAAAGATGCCATAGTTATTCTTTATCTTTTAACATGTCATCACTGAAATTATTAACCATATCATGAAATACTTTATTTGCTTGTATGGCATTTTTTCTGAATTTACTATCTTCTGGCAAGGATCTATAATTTGTAACTGAGTTTATAGATGATACCGCAACACTCATCACCATTGCTAATTTAGATAAATCCTCCTTTGTCGCAAACTTTTCTTTATCCATAAACCTATTTATCCTTAATAGTAATCTGACAAAATGGCTCTAGTGTTACTCCATATTTATCACAGAGGGCTATTAGTTCTTCATTAAATGCTTGGTGTTTCTTTACTTTAGCTTCTTCTGCTTCTTTTACTGGGTCTACTTTTTTTTCTTTTGGCATAGGTTTTATTTACTCTTATCTGTTAACTGACAATCTTTTGAACACCAGTATTTGTTTTTTCCTTTTTCCTCTAAGCAACCATTCCGTTCACATTTTACAGATATCGCCAAATCTGAAATATTTCTACCTGATTCCATCTTGCAAGCCTTCTTACACTTCTTCTCTGGACAAATGATTGCTAGATCGTGGTTGATGTCATCTCGTAGACCTTCTACTTTTGTATCTATCTTGCAATTAAGGTCTATTTGCATTTCTTCATATTGTTGCTTTCTTACCTTCTTGAAACGAACCATGTCATCCTCTCCTCGATAAAGTCTATTTGATAGCTTCATCATGTTTACTACTACGATGTACAGGGTCACTCCATAAATAAGGGTGATAATCCACATTAAAATGCTCATGATAATTTTTCTAAATAAGTTATTGCTTTCTCTACAGGCTCTTGCGCCCATTTTGATTTAAACTCCATTACGATCTCTTTGCCTTTTTTCAAATTGACATGATAGAGATCATCTTTCATTGTCAAAGTCCATTTGTGGTTTTCTTTTTTACATCTGTACTGTAGTTCTTCCAGAGATGTGTGCTTTAAGTCACTCATTACATTTTCTTAATGGTTACACCCATGTATGTAAAGTCATCTTCTGTTGTTTTTTCCTTAACTCCAAACTGGGTATTTAATAGATTTTGTCTTGCCTTCCGCAAGGTGTCAAAAATCTTCATATCACATTTAATAAATTCAAACTCTGTGCCTGATTCTGCTTCTGCTGATACTGACTGATTGAGGATATTTAGGAACTCTCCCTCTCTCATTTCTACATAACTGAGGTAGCCTTTAGGGTCATCATCCTGAAATCGAGTGATATGTACTGATGTTGTGATGATCTCTTTGTCCACCTCAGCGATTCTAGGGGGTGTAGGTGCTTCTGTAATATAATATCTGACCTTAGGCATCTTTCGCGCGTTTTCTTGCTTCTGTACCTCTTCTAGTACGTCACCTGTTTCTACTTTTTTTTCTTCGCTCATATTTCTATTTAGTAAATATATGTGTCTTATTTGTTATAGAGTGTAGTTCAAATCCTTTATCTAACAAGAAATTGGTCATTGCACTACACCAGCAACTGTATTTCTCTGGCATATCTCCATTGTTTCTTCCCTCATAAATGTCGTACCTTCCATTATGATCTTCTATAAAACGCTCGAATAGACCCATTAGCGAGTTATGCTCTTTACCCTCAAACTTCAACTCATAATCATGGTAACGAGATATTTGTTCATCGTTTCTGTATTCTGTAAAGGTATTTTGGTTTATTGTTGCTATTGTTTTCATACTTGATTTTTAATTTTTTCTCTTACCTCCTTTTGCCTTTCCTCTGTGACCTTAGCTTTTTCGATCACATCTTTTTGTTCTCTTTTTAATCTTCGCTCAGTCTTTATCCTATTTATTCTTAGTTTATAGGTATTAAGAAACACTTTCCATAAATAATATGCAAGAGGTCGTTTGGTTGCGTTAGATTCTAGTTCAATCATAACACTTTGGGATAACGGAAGCAATGATTTATCGCCTCGTATTTGTACTTCTGTTCTACCTGCTTTACCTTCTGGGTGGTCTATCTTTACAGCAAAGGTACTAGCATGTAAGGTCTTGACACCTTTCTTCGCAAGTTTTGTCATAACACGCCTTATCGTTTTGAGTAACCTTAATGTGCTTTCCATGAAGATTGAAGTATTGGTCGAAGTCTTTTACAGCTCCGCCAGTGAACTCAATCTTTACGCAATCATCAATACATACAACTTCGCCACAATGACAATCTTTCATATTAAAAATACGAGTACCAATCGTGATGTCACGTCCGTACTTATCGCTTTTTAAAAATGTGCAACAATCTGCCATATAATTATATTTATCGTACCTCTATTATATCATAATAACTGTGAGTAGTCACTATCAAAAGAGTGTTCAGTTCCGTTTGATAGCTTTATTTCTTCTACTTCCATGATGTCCATTTCTTCATCGTATTCATGCCCTGAAATGTCCGAACACATACTCATAGCTGTATCTCTGGCATTTTCGTAGTCGTACGCAAAAACAGTGAAGTTGATAATACGAACAGGGTTTAACCTATTCATGGTATATCTCTCAAAGTCGTTCTCGATCTTTGATGTCTCTATTTTTATTTTGTATTCTTTTGCATCCATAAAAAAAGCAAGAAGCAACATCGCTGCTGCCTCTTGCCGCAAAACGAGCGTTCCACTAAAAGCGAAACAGGGCGAAGTTTGCATGTACATTACTGTACTTTTTTATTATACCACAATTAGTATTTCTCGTTTTGTCATAGAGTTATATGTATATGTTATTTACAGCAACAAGAATCGATTTTAGATCCGATACTTTTATTGCACTCTTTACATTTTGGTAACATATCTTTGTAATGTTATATGTGGTTTAGTTACCTCTAAACATACTTACTTCATCTGGTGTAACGATTTGGCATACATCCTGTATCTTCCTATATTGTAATTCTTTCATATCCCAGTAAAAGAATAGTCTGTCGCAGTATTTACACCTACCTGTGTCATAATCAAAGTCATGACTTCCAGCATCTCTCTTACTTGCAGGGAAGTATTTTTCTATAATTTTTATTTTGTTCATATACTTTATATCTATTGATTTACTTACAACCTCTCAACTTCCACAGCACGAACCAAATCCAATCAATCACAGGATATCTATAGAACTGATACCATTTGTCTGTAGGATCGGGATAGTAGTGTATTTCGTAGTTAGGCTTGTATTCTTCAGTTTTCTCGTTTGTATTTATGACAAGCCATTTCTTTAAGCACCTATCACATTCTGAACAGTAATATTTAGTAGGGTTATATCCTTGCATTTCCCAATAAACTTCTTTCTTACAGCACTTTGATATGTCGTAGCTGTATTTCATATCTCTAGCTATAAATAATATACATACCAAAAGCCCATATAATAAAAGCTGATAAAGGCATTAAAAGGATCATTTCTATAAATTCTTTTTTGTTTTCCATATATTTTAAGAGAGCCACCTGTCACATGGCTCTATAAGTGATTTATTTACGAAGTGTCACATAATCCTCTTTATCAAGGCAACGTCCACACGCAGTAGCCCACACCTCTCGGTCGCTCCATTTTTTCATGAACTTCGGCATTGATTCCTTTGGAAGTCCACATACTGCCTCATAGATCTCTCGCTTTGATAGCTTAGGATCTTTACTGCTACCACTAGACTTCTTTTTCTTCTCAACAACCTCAACTACAGGTGTAGGCGCGACATATACAGGCGTTGGGATAGCCCTAACTGGCTCTGTAACAGTTTTTTCTACTAATGGGGTAACTTCCTCTACTTCTTCGATAATAGGCTCTATAACCTCAATTTCAGGCTCAATGACTTCCTCGACTGGCATATTTGCATTACAAGTCTTATCTACCCAACCTGCGCTGTCGTAACATACCCATTGCCAACCTGCATCTGTTTGAGTTGGTGGTGTATTTCCTGCGCTTCCACTTTCGCAGAGATCAGATTCTGATACGCCTGTAAGAGTTTCTACAGTTTGATTATTGAGACTTCCGCATTGTGCGTCTCCTACAAATGGGCTATCTGTTGCTTCTGCTTCTTTAGGGTTTAGGGCATTGATGATTACAACAACTGCTATTACTAGGGCTATTGTAAATAGTATTGATCCTGTTATTTGTTTCATAGTTTGCTTTTACTTTTTTAAAACCTATATTGACTTGTTTCTATATTTTGTATCTTAAGAGAGCCCATATAATCTGATTTATTGTACTCCTGAATCTCAAAATAATCTTTTAGCAGTTGCGACTTTTTGATACTAAACTGAGAATCAAATTCTGTCTCCCCCAATGTGAATACTAGGTTATCCCTAGAATCTATAGGAAATTCCCTATGATCTTGCATCGTTCCTTGCATGTCGTGAGATCCTACACTCTTTAAGAATATATCTTCTTTATCCTGATAGACTATCCTGTAGTTAATGTTAGTTTCTTTGTTCTGCCAGTATGGTTTCATATGATTTGTGAAGCGATTGATTCGATCTGAGCGTCAATTTCGTTTATTCTATTTACATGCTGCTTTTTCTGCTTCATAAGTTCTATGATCTCATCCTCATGGTCTGACATCATTTTTTCTCTCAACCTATTGCCTAATGACTCTGGTAGCTTTGTTTCTTTTACTAAAACTTCTTGTTTGTTCTTTGGCATATTTATCTTTTACTTTTAATAAACGAATTTTCATACTCTACATACGTTCCTCCTTTCTAGTTTTTAGAATTATGCTATGCCTCTTTTCCTAATAATTGAATAAACGTCTACAATTCTCCACAGTCCATCGCCATGCTTTACTCCTTTATCCTCAATTGGGTTAGTAGATATATCAAGCCACGTCATTGTAAAACATCTTTCATTCTCTTTTTCTGGTAGTCTTAGTAGTCTACATTGCTTTTCTTCAATCGTTTTCATACTGATTTTAATTACTCAAATAAAATACCTTTCATCTGCGGATTTCTATCTTTGATCTCCTGTCCTTTTGTTGTGTAACTAAATGCTATTGGTGCAAATACCATTGTGAGAAATAGTATAGCGAACAACATTTTACGCCATGTCCAGAATACTTTTTTTTCTTTCTTTTGGAAAGGGTTAGGTGGTATTTTGTTTTCCTGGAAATGATCATCTACAGTTTTACCTTCGCTATCTTTTACTGGGGTTATATTCTTTGTGTGGTATTCTCTAGCTATTTCTTTGTCGTAGGATTCCATCTCGTTTTCTTCTTCTTTTAAGTTCAAGTCTAGTGATCCGCTTGGGTGTATCTTTACTTCTATTTCTGGTTCTGATGATGACATTCCGCCAAATATTTGATCGTGGTGTACTTCTTCTTCCTGCTGAAACTTAATATCATCTATAGCCTCTTGATCGTTTGAGCCTATATGATAGTTGTTTGTAATATGATTTGTTTGGTTTTCTACTTTGTTATTGTAGATTGGTCTTAGGTTTATTGTTTCTTTGCCTGTAATAACTTCAGACATGTTTTTGTCTATTTCTTTATTCATACTTTTATTTAATTTATACGCAGTGATTGTTTCCAATCTTGATATAGGGATTATAGCAGTTTTTGGAGTCAAACTCAAGGTGTATAACTTGCTAATTTAAACTTTATAGCCTCTTCACCTTTCTTAACAATCTCCTTTTCAGCAACTATTTTATAGATCTCTTTATCATCAAATTGGTACTTGTCCTGTAGAGCGTCTATAAAGGTTTTTAGAGCGTTATCAATATCAGAAGCCCTGCTAGAGAAGTAAAACGTAACGTAGAGTGTTTTAAGGCCTTCTGGGGGGTTTATTTTGGGTAGTAAGTATCTTAATGCTTCTCTGTACGCTTTATGCTCTGGTGTTTTGAACCTGCGCCCTCTCCATGCTTGATTTACTGATAGTGGCTTTATTTTAACTTTAATCATCTAGTTTGAACTTAGATTCTGCTAATTGGCTTATCCTAATGATAGCATTTGATATGATTGAGATATCTTCAGTCAGCTTGTTAAAAAAATCTTCGTCCATCTCAACGCTTTCAACAAGGGAATACTTTTGATCCATATATTTTATACCGCCAGCAGCGTGTGTTGGTCTGTAAACCCAGCCGCCACGATCATCTCCTGAGATGTAATAATATAAATCATTATGGATAAAATAAATCATTCTTATCTCGCCTGACTCTGTCTTTGCTACATCACCTATCTTAAATTTTGGCTCTTTCATACTTTTAGTTTACCCAATAAACATAATACTACCTAACTATCTCCCAAATATACTCTGATCTCCCATAAATACCCATAGCCTTAAAAGCTGTCTTTCGCAGTATATTTTGCTTTGTCAGATTTGTGATTGATCGTCTTACGGAAGTTATAGGGTATTTTTCACCTAACATTTTAAATACTTCTGATGGTGATAGCATACCTCTTTCCTCAAAGAGTGTTGATATGGCATCGTCTTGATTATGAGCAGAATTTACGTTTAGTTGTAACTGTACGTCTTTTTCTTTTGTTGTGTTGTAGTATGTCATTTTTTTGTTTTTTTGAAATAAAATTTTAGGTATTCCTCTATCGAGTCGCAGTAACAGCCTTGATCTTCTAAGTAATCTCCTGTTTTTGCCCTTACGATGGTTGTTACTTTCTTACACGTCTCACATTCTACGTGCATTGCTAGTTTTACAGGGATTGATTCGTCTATCCATTTACACATACGCTTTTTTCTTTATTTTTTACGTGATTTTAATATCTCGATCATTTCATCAAAGCATTCATTTATTTCTTCTATCATTTTGATTCTTTCAGGCTCATCTTTCTTTTCTTCCTCTAGTACAGGTGCTACTGCCCAGTGAGGAACATCATAAGAATCATTCTTTATATCATTTAGCACTCTACAGATAGTGTAACCTCCTATATTTACCTTCTCAACAAAAAACCTTTCGCTATCTTTATACGCACACCTATCCCCAACCTCTAGCATAAGAGGTGGTTTTGTTACTATTTTGTATCCTGATTTAAACTGATCCTCGATACCTTTTTTTGCCCAGAATACATTACGGCTAACAAACTGCTCATGAGGGTATTCATATGTTACATCGATAAATTCAGTAAAGATTTCTGTCACTCCATCTACCGAAGTCAATTCAACCCTATGTCCCATCTCCAATAACTTCTTTAAGCGTTCTGCGTTCATAGTTTTATTTTCTATTATTACGATACATTGCTACTTACCTCAAATTTTTTAGCCAAGTCTATCCCAAACTGACTACTTTTCTGATCTTTGTAATCCTCACCAGTCTTTTCAATCTGCGCTATCCCATCCTCCCCTAGCATTTTAGCCCACTTATAATGCTTTTCGCTGTATTCTTCTGTCACCTGTGCAAAGTTATGTGGCTCTAGGTAGACTCTCACATCGTCTCTGAGGAAGCTATCCCCATTTTTTGATAGTTTCCATCCATTCCAGTAGGAAGATGTTGGTGGGTTCGCTATGGAAGCTATGGTTTTTACATTGACGATTGATCCATCTTCCAGGCGTACAAAGTTATTATTCTTCATTTTTTCCTCAATGGTCTCGAAGAATACATCGCTGATAGGAAACTCTTGACCATCGAATGTGTTGATTATCTTCATATTAGCCAAATGTTACGTTATCCTTTTTATTTTGATTCTGCTCCACCCAAGCCTTAATCAGTCCTAGATTTCTTTGCATTTCTGTAGGCTTAGTAGATTTACCTTTTGAATATTTATCCGCGAGCATTTTGGGCAGAACAATTTCTACGATGGGCTTTAGTTTTTCTATGCCAAACTTCTGGATCATTTCCTCTGATGCTTTGCGTTCTGTCTTGTTCCTGAAAAGAGTTTCGTATGATGGGTTTACTTCTTCAAAAAAAGTAATGAACTCATTGATCTGATTCTTTGCAAAAGTTTCTTTTGCTATACTCTCTGTGTCATCTATGTGTACTCTATGTATAGACGAACTGACCTTTCGTCCTATGCCATGGGACTTTTCGTCCTGTGGCATAGGACATTTCGTCCTATGCTCCTGATAGTAACTATCGACACATTCTTCATTAATAATGTAATATGTATCATGGTTTTTTCTATCATATTCATATGATATTACACCAATGTTTTTCAGTTTTGGCTTGATTCTTTTTTGCTGCCTATATGACAAGCTAGTTTCTGATTCTATCTCACTAGCAGATTTTTTTATACCTTTTTCAGGGTTGCCTTCTTTACCTTTCCAGTAAAGCATTTGTCCTATGAACACAGATTCCTCTAGCCCAAATACCCTAGCCAATGATGGATAGAATTGTACTGGTCTACCTACCTCTTTTATAGCTTCTGTTATCTTCATATCATCTCCTAGAAATATTTATTTTGTTGTGTAATTCTTTGTGTACATGCCTTATTTCAAGGTGTACAAATACCAAAATAATTATTATTACTACGTCCAACATTTTATTTTTTTAGCAAATTAAAACCACTCAACAGATGGCGTACTTGGCATAAATTGGTAGTGGAGTCAAGTGTCTCCTAGCCTATTTACGCCAATCTGATGAGTGGCTACTTGATATATTACATCTACCAAAATGTATTTGTTGAATGTTTGGCACAAGGGGATCTCTGCATAGCAGATTTAGCACTCACGAAGAGTACGTCCTTGTACCAACATTATAGCATGGGTTATTTATTTTGGTCAAGTCCTAGTAAGGCAACTGAGCAGGAACTACTGCAATATCTGTTTTGTAGTTGTATTTTATGCAACCATCTTCAATCATAAATGAGCCGCTAATTTCTAGCCATTTCTCCCATCTTGTTTCTGTAGGGAATCCTAGAAAGTTATCAAAGTATTCTGTATCAGATGTTCTTACGCTGTAGTGTCCGTTCTCTGTAGGCAGTTCTTGTCCGATATTGTAGTCAGTCCATCCGTTATGGTGTCCTACATACTGCCACTCCACGTTATCAGTGCTAAATCCTGTAGACCTTTGAATAAACTCACCTGTGTCCATGTAGCCATCATCGTTTCTATCCTCGTAGTAGTTAAACATTGGCACAGTGTCACATTCTTCTACCGCTTCGACTTCAACGTATTCTACAACTGTCTCTGTTACTGTCTCGTAGATTGTTTCGTAGACTACTTCTGTGATGGTTTCCACTGGCAATTGTTCAGTAGTTGTATTATTATCTTGTTGTTCTTCGATTGAACTTTCTTGTTCTCCTCTTGTTGTTCCTGTATCAGTAACCGAGTCTCTTTGTGTCTCATCTCTATTTGAAACAGTGCTATCCGAATCAATAAAATCGTTGCCAACAAGCTCATCAGCCACATACCATGCAATTCCTTCATACCCCCAATTTTTATCGTTGTTTATAATTAAGTCTTTCTCACTTTCGCTCACAGTGTAGAAATGGTGCTTGTAAACAGGACTCCAGAAGCGATATACAGGGTCACCCTGCTCTCTGACGTAAAAAGCAATACCTTCGTATGTCCAGTTGTCATCATCGCCTAATCCTGCGCTTTCTGATTCGCTGATTGTGTAGAAATGTCCTTTAAAATTCTCTGACCAGTGACGGAATACAGGCTTGTAATCTCCATCGTGTGATACATCATATGCTACACCCTCGTACTCCCAGTTATCGTCATTGTTGATGAGGTTGTCTTTTTCGTTCTCGCTTACTGTGTAAAAGTGTCCTTTAAATTGTGGGCTGTAAAACCTGTGGAGTTCTTTTGCGCTTGCACCTTTTGCTAGTGCAAAGAAGATGATTACCCATGTTATTGCTATGATTGATAGGATTGTGTAAAACTCTTTTTTTGTCATATCTATTTTATTAGTTCATACAATTTACTTAGTGTCTCTTCTGACTGATCTTGTATTGGGAGGGTGAGGTCTATTACGAACGAATTGCCATCACCAACATTGTAATGATGAACATGCAATTTCGATTCCAAATTTGAACAAAGTGATTTACCTGATTTACTGAGCATCAAAAGAATATCCTGTAGTGATATATCTGCTAATTGATAACTATCTAAACACTTCTCCTGCTCTGCTCTGAGTGGAAAAATTTCATTCCTCTTCTCCCTTAGATTGTCTAGTGTTTCTTGTTTTTTCATATTATTTCTTTATTCTTTTAAAACAAGTCTCACAATGATAGTACTTTACGTCTGATTTATGGATTAAATAGCTCTTTACGCCCTTTGGGAGATACTTGTGGCAGTGATTGCAGTGGGCTATTTCTGTTTGCGTGGCTACTGTCTCAGACTTGATATCCTTATTTATAATCAATCCACAGTTTGCACACATGTTTCCCATTTTCTTTTGATTCTTTCTACATCTACACATATTTTTTTGTACACATTCGCACATTCCAGAAAAACAAAGGTGTAACCAAACACCGAAAACTGAAATGTGCGGAGGTATAGTGGATTTATTATTTAAGATACCTTACCATAACTTGATTCGATAGCATTTTTCTGCTTCTTTACTCTAATTTTTGCTTTTTTAAGCATCTTCATGAAGTACATTTTTTGAGCAGATTTTGTATTTTTAGACATGAAATCATAATGCCTTACGTCTCCTTCAAATGTTATTAAGTCATTATTCATAGCTTGAAAATGCTGGCTGTCTTTTTTCATACGTTTTTAATTATCTAAGTCTTGCCTATTAGGGAATTGTACCACTGGTATATTATTGTTTCCTAGACCAGTTGATATGCTTTTGTGTACCTTTGATACCTCGTCTGTGTCGAGTCCTGTAGTACTTTCTTTCTGGAGGGTTGCTATTTGTACTTTGCGCCAGACTACTTCTTTAACGCTGTCAGAACTCCATGATAAACCTAAAGCGTTTTTTAATACTGTCATCATGTCGTAACCTGATTCGTTCCATGCTTTAGCCTGTAGACCGCACCAGAGATGGATTGATCTGTTTTGAGCATCTGTTCTGGACTTGGCTACTTTTTTTATCTTGTAGACCTTTCCATGCAGATTGAGCATAGTTTCAACGTCTGTGGGATCTTCTGTTGTCTCGTATTCTATTTTGTATCTCATTTCATTTCTTTTTTTTAATAAGAAAATCCTTATTTAGAGCGTAGACACTATTATCCTCGTAAATTTTATCATAATTGCCTTCAAAGATTTTTCCGTCTTTACTTAGCCACTGTCCGTACATTCCATCCATTCTTAAGAATCTAGCAAATTCTTTTTTAGATATCATGACATTTGTGCGGTTTGGGATATCCCACTGACTCAATTCTTTCATACTCTTAATTTTAGGGGGGGGTTACATGCCACTGGATATTCACCTAAACAACATGATGAAACATTATTGGTGAATAAGATACGCCTTGATTCATCGCATCTCGCATGGGGGATTACGCCTAGAAACTTGATTTTAATATAATAGGGCGAACTCTATTTACATCGCTTTCAAACATTTTTAGACCCTCTCTTTCTCTGATTAGTAGATTTTGCAATTCTTCGTCATCTCTCGTTATCTCTACAATATTCAACTGCCATTCTTCTGAAATAAACCTAGAGTCCCAAAAAAGAAAGTATAGTAATTCCTGTTTCTCGTTTACCAGAAATGAGTGTACAACCTGCCAGACATGTTCACTTGGTATTCCCATGATGTTCCTTTGACCTTTTGGCAAAGAATCAGATATATCTGAGAAGTTATTTTTTATCATATTCATGACATGATTCTTGGAGTCGAGACTTTTAATCTCAACGCCTTCTGAGTAGTCATCATTGGTAAGTCCATCTGGCGAATAAGTCCATATCGGATTTTCGTCTGAGATACACATTGAAACAGTCTCTACATTCTTCCCTGTACGCTCTGTAAATGCCTCTAATGCGTATTTCTCCTCAGTATTGCCTCTATCCATCTCCTCGGTAGTTTTGAACGTCTTAGAGCGTCCTGTACCTTCCTCAGCGATAAATTCAGCTACTTGATTCCAATATGATGTCTTAGTACCCATGATATTCTTCACCTTAGTACCTGTGATTTTACCCATTCTGCTCTGTAGCCATTCTTCAGACCCTTGTTCCATGCTTTTTATAACCTGCATACTATTGAAGTTTAGTTTTTAGACTTTCTTTCAGTTCGATGATTTCTTTCATGTTCTGAAACTTTTTACCTAAAGCAATCCATGTTTTCTTTAGTGATTCAAGATTATCACACTTTTTGAGTAGTACCATAGCTTGAGCCTTTGTCATAGTTTTCTTTGGTACTACATCTCGAACTCTTAGAGCGTCATGTACTTTTCCAAAAGCCTTAACCTGTGCAGTCATAAGTTGTATCTGCTTACCTTCCCATTGTCCGATCTGATTTCCGTATAGCGTTGATATAGTACTTGCATTTGTGATATTCAGTATCATCTTAGGTATATCCTCTTTGAAATACAATACGATATGGGTACTACTCTCGTTCGTTTGGTGATTCTTTACATTCTCCTCACCTGCAACCTTTTCTATTGTGACGATCATATCCTCATCTTTCTCCAAGTTGTGTCCACCGAGGTAGTCACGATCTAAAAAGTTTTTCCAATGCCGATCTCTACCTTTCTCGATCTTAGTTATGATCTTCTTGTTCATACTTCTTTTCTTTAATCTTGATAATCCATCCAATAATCAGGATGTATGCCTTCTTCTGTTAGTTCTTGACCTGTCATATCTATGTTACTTTGTTGTTAAAATCTTCCTTTATCCATTCAATCCACCATGTCGCACCTCTATCATTTGCGCAACTCTTACTGCAATAACTTGGGATTGATGCTTGCTGCGCACAATCGGCAACTTCTCCATCAAGATGCGATCCGCACATTTCACACATATATCCTTCCATCATCATTTCGCTAACTTCACTCATACTTTATCTTTTCAACAATTTAACAATCTTTGTCTTTTTACCAAACTTCTTAGCTTCCTCATGCGCTTCCTGTCCATAACCGAAGAATACATCAAATGTCATTCCGTTTCGCTTCTGTACCCATTCTGCTGTACGATCTTCACATACATATCGTGTACCATCTATTTCTACTATTGAGTGCATCTTGATCCACTTAGGACATGCTATAGTACCTTCTCGTGCTACTTTGTTTGCAGCATTGAGGCAACCACCCTTTCCATCTGGATAATGGCATGAGTCAACGTCTGTGTATGCTGTGACTGCTGCTGTGTATTCTGCTACTACGTCCTTGTCATCTTTTGGTGTCTCGATTGTAACCTCTTTCTTATCTTCTTTTTCCTCAACGATAAATGTTTGTGTCTCGATCATGTTAGGCTGATCGTCCATAAACTTTTTGAAGTCGTACCCTGCGTATACTGCAAGTCCTAGAATGAAGATTGTAGCGATTGCAAGTGCTTTCTTCATCTTCTTTTTTTGCAGGTTCTTTTTCTTTGTAATTTGTCCTTTTTGACTTGGGGTCAGTCCTTTTTGTACTTTCTTCATACGATTTCCTTTTCCTGGTACTAGTTCTACTTGTGCTTTCTTTTGCTCTTTAATGGCTTTCTTTTGTCGTGCGATACCTTCAAACTCTTTCTGGATATCTGCTCGCTGGTTTATTTCTTTATTAGACATATTTTTGTTTTTGTTTTTTATTTTACTGTTTTTCTACTTTATCAATTACTAGTTTTGTCTTTATAACTGCTAGTGCTATAAGTGCCTTTGCCATTTTTTGTTGATCTTCTGGTATAAGATGCTTATAATCAGACATCAACTGATCTGCTATTTCATCTAATTTTATTGTTTTCATAATTTTAACCTTTTCCGATTTACCATATTCTTTATCTCTATGCACACAAAAGATTTGTGAACGCCAACCAGAAACCGTTTCTGGATATGATTTGTGGTTTTCTCGCATACTTTTACTTTAAAAATTCTATTGCTATGAATATCAGAGTAAAGCTCGGAAGGAGAAATACTGATGATAGTGTTATTTTGTTAATCATACTCGGTCGTTATCGCTATCTGCCCACTCATGGTCTATTTCTACTTGGCATAGACATGAGATTGTTTCTTCTACATGCTCTCCGTCATATCGATCGTATGTATTGGTTACTGTTCCTGTATCGCCACACTCATCACAACTGATCTCTTTTGCTTTCGCCATTCGCAGGTTATGAAATTGTGTTGTTGCCTCTCTTAGGAACTCGTTTGTATTCACTATTGTCTTACTTGCTAGGATCATACTTTTGTTTGTAAGTGGTATATCCTCAATGATTGAGTGCATATCACTAATGGTTATATTTATGTTTACGAGGCTTTGAGTCAGACACTAATATTTTGCCGCTCTCAACCTTGTAATACAATAATAGCATGCCTAATTTTTTTTGTCAACCCCTGTGTCACTACTTCCTTTTATACTTATACACAGTTTCCCTTGATATATTCATGATCTTTGCAATATCTGTAGTGTTTATATTACTTTTAATGAGCAACTTTACTATAACGAGCCTATATTTTGATATATCTTTCTGTGTCATTTTGTCACCCTTAGTGTCAATTACATTTCTAATTATACGCCCATAAAGAAATAAAGTCAACAAAAAGAGCATACAACGATATGTATGCCCTTAATAGACTTAATCACCCCCTTTGAGGACTTTAGTATGTGGACTGGTATTAGCCCTGACTTGTTCAGCTCTATGACTATACCTCTTTGGATTCTCTGTATGCAATCTCTTTGCACCACATACACCGCAATCCCAAATATCATCTTTTTCAAGAGATTTAGTCATGGGTGTTTGGCATTTCCAGCACTGTATCATATCGACTTCCCCAGTTGTTTTTCACTAATGATCTCTTTTACTTGATCTTTAGTAACGATGACAGGATCGCCACCTTCTGGATAGTAGACAATAGATATCTGCTCACTGTCATCAATACGATAACTTGTAGAGAATTTCAGATCATCCATTGTGAAATACACGCACATTGCTGGAATTGGCTCTGGTGTTGTTACATCCACGCATTGAACTGGTGGCTGTACCTGAACGACTACCTGCGGATCTTGTGCGTTTGCGAGCGTTACGAACAGTAACATTGTTATTGCCACGTATAATTTTTTCATGTTTCATCTCCTACTCCGATTGAGTGAGTTTATCTACAAGTATCTCGTAGAGTGTGAAAACGCAATAAACTACTATTGCGATAATGAGACTTGGTACAAAAAAAGCTATAAAAGCAGCTATAAGCGTAAATATGATTGATCCAAAAACGAGGATCAAAGCCCATAATGCAGCATTAAACAGTATATTATACATATATCCTCCTTTAAGGTGCTACTTACATTATATCATGTAAAGTAAAAACTCCTGGGTAAAGGAGTTTTAAAAAAACTAGAAACAAAAACGTTTCTTGTATATATTATATCACAAAACAAAAAACCCACCTATTAAGGGGGTTTCTTGCAAAAGAAAAGTTGCGTATGTGTAGTGTATGAAAACTACATACCTATTATACCACATTTCTTTAATCTGTTTTTTTCTGATTCGCAGGTGCTTTTAGTGTCTATGCTATTTGTATATATGTAATCAAGGCATTTGGTACATTGGCTTGTTGTTAGGTAGCCACCAGAGGTGACTTCGACTGAATACTTTATCTTCTCCCAATCCTCACGCCTTTCTTCAAATTCTACTATATACCTGAAACCCTCTGTTTTAGCTTTTCTGTTCTTTTTCATTTCTTCTTTTATCTCGTTTACGCTTTTTCTTCTGCGACTTCTTTCTCTTTTTCATATTTGACCAAATTTCTCTTTATAAAGTTTTAATTCTTCTTCACATGTGATTGGAATCTCCTCTATAGCCATTGTATTACCCCAGCCACCACCTCTACCCCATGTAGCCCTAGAATGAACCACAATGCCGTCTACAGGGCTTGTAAACGACCATCCGAAGTCTTGGTTACCGTATGTATTAGATCCGTTTATGTCCAAACCAGGGTGGAAACTGTTGGAAGCTCCACTAATTTGATCCAAAAAGTCATAGCCTTTAATGCCTACGTCCATTCTCCTGCCAAACATTTTATCATAGTTTGTAGATTGTCGAGGGTTTATGTAGTTCTTTTTGACGTAGCTTCGCCCTTTTCTTATAACATACCGAAGCATTGTCTGATATGTAAGATTATCGCTTATCTCATGATGTAAATGAGCGTACATCTGGTTTGAAGATGTTTTACTGTTTCCATCCCCTATAGTACCTAATTTTGTCTTATAAGCATAAACACGATCACCGACTTTAGCGGTATTTTCGCTCATGTGGCCAAATAGGTGTATTCTTGCCATTTTATTTATTCATACATTTTAACATCGTCCAAGCTACTGTTACTCTCTCCGCCTATTGCCTTCGCGCCCTCCCAGAGGCCAGTAGCAGCCAATCCTGACATTCCAAAGAGAATACCGCCTACAAGTCCTGATAAGCCTTCCGTCTGAAGCCCTGTGATGCCTCCTATGAGCATACCAGTGCCTAAAGCTACCAAAGGTACTCTATGGTTCTCAACGATCCTTGCTCGCTTAAATATGGCCGCAACCATAAATGAGATACTAACAATTTGTGATAGTTCTACTACTGAATCAATCATTGCTTTTTGTTACCAAGTGAATTAAGTTTATCCACAATCAATTTACTGATTGCGTTTCCAATAGATATAAGTATAGGTGGGCCAACATGACCTGAGACTCCAGTGATGGCGTAAGCAAGGTATGGATAGCTCTCACCCATAAAGCCGAAGGCTATCAAGCCGACAATTACACCTGCAAAAGAAGCCATGAATAGATTACTGAAAAATGAAATCATATCTTTTTTATCTTGCTTCAATGCGTAGGTTATCCCTCCTCCTATTGCCAGTAAAGCGTGTGCCAGTAATTCTTTGAAACCTACCTCAAACATATTATTATTTTACGTTATATCTTTCTTTGGTGTAACCTTTTTCCAATAGACCACCTATCTCTAATCCAGCTAAATTATCGGGACTCCAATGCACACAGGCAAAAGTTCTCCACTGCGAGAATAGATATGCACAGTTTTTAACAACCATTTCCTGCTCTTCTGTGAGCCTATAATAATCTATAATCGCTTTTGCTGCTGATCCTGCAAGGCATCCATGCCCTGCTGGGAAAGACGGATGTGAGGGGCAGCCTTCCTCATAAGCAGTCATCTCCGCCCCACCACTGTATTCTTCTGGTCGAATGACACCAAAGTAGTATTTAGACTGGAAACCACGCTCTACGGCCATATCCTGCTTCCTAGTGATGTATCTAGTGGCCTTTGGTATTGTGCCGATAAACTCCTTCAAAAACTTTGTCCGTTTTGATCGTGGCTTTACGCCCTGTGAAACGAGCCAGTCCTGAATAGCAAGTGGTAAATCTGCACTGTGATCCATATGCACAATATCAGCACACCCTTTAGGGTCGCTATACATCAGTCCCATAGCATAAAGAGGCCCTGGCATTAATTCTTCTGGGTAGTGCTTTTGATCCCAAGGATAATGCTGTCGCATAAACTCATGAGGGTATTCGCCTTTCTGTAACATTTCTCGTACTTCCATCACTTCTTGGTGGTACTGTGGCAAGTTCTTTTCGGTATAAGGGTTTTCTAGTCCGTTCTTTTTACCACGCCTCACTGAAACAACTTGTGTGCCTTCTACATCAAGTTTCCTGATACTACGAACTGGATATGATATTTCCTCTGGATGTCCTTTTGAAAAGTGCATACTAAGCGTTTAATACTTTGATTAGTTCCGCCTCTTTCATCTTACTGTAACCCTTTACCCCTAGCATCTTTGCCTCAGCTTTCATGTCTTTAACGAGATCATCAGTAGACCATACCCTATCCTGCTTATTTCCAAGTAATGCGATTTCCTCCGCAACAGAAGCCATAGCCTCTGCATTTTCCTCAGCTTGCTTATCTGTTGTGTAATCCTCATCAATGAGAGCATCCATCTTTTTTTGTAGTGATTCTAATGTGTTCATTACGATATTGTTACATCGGTTAGTTCATTTCTTGTGTGATACACAAATGTAGCCTGTGAACGCAATCCCTGAATCAACCTACCATAAGCAGATGTCTGTGCGCCATTAAAGTTATATCTGTATCGTACCTCTACTTGTAGAGTCGCAGATGCTGGTACGTTAAGTCGAATAGCATTACTGTGTCCCATTGTATGAGATCTTACATCAAGTGGTCTAATGACATCTGGGTTGGTATCTTCTCTCTGTGAAGCGTAGTTATACTCATCGTATGTTTCTGTGAGTACTGCTGCACCATTGACCAATAGTCTCCAGTCTGCCCATTGATACATTCTCATGCGTCGTAGTTGGTAGTAGAGTACACCGAAGTCTACAGATACGTGTACGTCTGTTGCACATGATGGTGATGTCTCTGCTGTTGAAAGTGGAATCCAGTCACCTGTAATCGTACCTGTATTTGTTGTTACTGGAGCGATCCAAGTCTGTAGCCATCCAGTCCTGTTGGTCTGATCCATGAAAGGCCCAACACATTCTGTCTTAGTGAGTGTTTGTGGTGCTGGTATAACTGGAATAGCTGGGTGGTTTAATGGATAAGAAACGCCATTATGTACAACTTCTGTAGTCACACCTGCAACCTCTGTAGTATCAAATGTAGATGTTTGTGCAGGAGCTGTAGGTGCTGGATCTACTGGCCCAGAAGTACAAGGCTTTGGAGCGCATATTTCATATCCCTCTGGTATTTCGTCACATCCATCTACTTCAAGGCACTCTACTTCACGTTTATCTGTTGTCAGAGTTGCTCCTGCTGGTAGTGTGTTGGCAAATGTTGTTCCGTCTGTTGAGTATGAAACAGTGTGAGCAGAGCTTGTTCCGCCACTATCAATGTTCCATGCTCGGAAGTTGTGCTGTCCTTCTGGTAGGAAGACTGGGCCAACTTCAGCAATATTGCTAGTTCTATCTTGGTATCCTAGTTCGTCAATCAGTTGTAGTTGGCCACAACAGAATCCAACTTCAATAGCCCAGTAGCCTTCAGAGCCACCAGTATACCGAATCCATATACCTCCTGCTGGCACAGTAATAACAGTATCAAGAACTTGAACATCTAACTCTCCTGCTGTATTGTCTGTGTCGTTCAGGTTAAGGTTTGTGTTGACTGAACTTGTAGTCGTTGGCAATGAGAAATCATGTGCCAATCGAAATGCTCGCCCAGCTGCTGTCGTTGAGTCAGCGATGGGGATAGTTGGTGCGGTGTCATGCCATTCTCGGTTAATCACGCCTGGAGTACCATCTGATAGCTTGTAGACTGGATAGCTATTAAGTGGAAGTGGTACAGTATTTCCGTTTGAGATCGTTAAGTCACATCCTTCAACTGATAGGATTTGCTCGTCTTTGTCTGTCTGATTTTCTACTGCCTTTTTGAGCTTGCATACGCAGTCCCAAATAGCATGCATTGATGGTAGTGCCATAGTTTTATTGTACTACGAAGTTAGCTGAAATTAGTTTATCAGTTACAGGACACTGATAATCTACTCCATCCGTGGTGTGCGCAATTGTTCCTGTGAATGATACTGCTGTTGTTGATCCGCTTGCCATTCCTGTGACAGTTTGTCCATCAGTGAACGTATGTGTCGTTCCTGCTGAATCTGTTACTGTGAATGTTCCACTCCATGAGGTTAGCGGTGCAGTCCCTGTAAAGAAGCTACCTGCTGTATGTGTTCCACTTCCTGCTGCTGTTGAGTTGAAGTCTGCTCCCATCTTTTGTGATGCACATATTACTTGATCCCCTATAGGCTCTCCATTTTCATCACCGATTGGACAAGGACATTCGTCTGTGGGATCTCCGATAAGTTCGCACATTTTATCTGTTAGCGATTCTATAGCATCGGTTACTGAATCTGTGTTACTTGTGTCGCAAGGGTCACAACACGCTGTACATGAACCGTCTGTTACGATTGTCCAGTCATCAACGCTGTCAAGAATTTCTCCTGTTGTTGCATTGATAAAGATGACTGTGCCATCGCTCATCGCTTGTGCTTGTACACAGATTTGCTCCTTGATTAGAATGATACATTCGTCAAAGTCTGCGTTGTTATCTACGTTACCAATGAAGTCAATGTCAGATGGTGAAGCATCTACTTCCCATTCGATGTGTCCACTGTTCTCACCCCATGAGAAATTAGATAGTACAGAGTGTAGTTCGGGTGTTCCTGCTGCTGCAAGTGCTGCATCTACTGCTGCTTGTACGTCTGCTAGTGTGACTGTTTCTGTTGGGCTGTTTGGTAGTGTGTATGGGTAAGCTGTTCCGCCAAGGATAACGCTGATTGCTGTGATGTCCCAAGTGTCTTCGTTCTTGTCTGGGTTACTTTCAAGGCATGTTACTGTTTTTTCAGTTCCTTTGTTTGCTTCATAGCATACGTCCTTTGGATTTCCTACTGGGAATACTGGCGTTTCTGGATCTGGTTCTGGTATCGGCTCTCCTGTAGCACAGTCAACAAATATTCCTACCATTGTGTAGTCAACTAATGCTCCGTCAGCATCTTCTTGTAGATATGATACTTCTGGGCCGTCCCCACAATCTGTAATTGCTCGTACTACTGGTATAAAGTCTGTAAGTTCTGTTGAGTTTACGTTGTCACAACCATCTGTATATTCTGTTGTACATGCAGTTAGCGGTGTTTCAGCAAAATCTTCAACACAAGGGATCGCACATACTGGCTCGTACGGTGTGCCATCATCAAGAGTCGTGCTAACGATGTTTCCATCACAATCAAAACATTTACGGAAGTAGATTGTTTCTGTTTCAACATACTGGACTACAAGTTTCTTTGGTGCTTTTACTTGTTCAGATGTGTATTGGATAAGTACAGGGACTTTATCACCTGGACAAACTCGGAAACCAACGTAACGTGCAAACATCTTGTTCAATACTACAAATGGTGCTGGTAGACCTCCACAACCATTCGGTAGGAAGTTACAAAAAGGCTCTACTGTTTGCGCCCATGGCATAATGCCATCAAGTCCTGTTGCCATTTGACTTACTTGGTCTGTCCATCCTGTAGCACTTGGTACTGTAAATGAATCTACATCACCATTATCAAATTTAACTGTATACACTTGGTTAGTATGTGTGAAGCTAGTGAAAGTATTGTCTAGTCCACCTTCGATAAACTTATCTTTCCAACATTCGCAATCAAGACATTCCTTTTTCGTACAAGGAATATCTGTAGGTGTAATAACTGGATCACCTGGAGTACCATCTTCATTGATTGGTGTAACAATCTGATCGTAGTTTCCAGTATCTTGATTACACAAAAATTCGATATCTGGTGCTATTGGCATTGGCTCATCACAAGATATGCCACTATCTAAGGTTGTGCTGTTTATTAGGACACCATCCTCAAAGAACTCAGTGACATAAATCCATGTGCCATCAGGCCCACAAATAGTACGAGGGGTAGACTCGTAATCCTTTTTCGCAATCAATTCTTCTAGTTTTTCACAGATTGCCTCTAGCTCTTCTGTATTTCCAGTCAGGTCAATAGGGCAATTATTTTTGTCTACTAATACTACTTGCATATATTTTCATTATTACTCTTATCGTCTAAGATTAGCACTCGCACTTACTTGTCATGTGGTAGTTTAGACCAATACCATTTTTGTGCCAGATGTTATTACCGCCTGAGTCCTCAATAGAAATAACCATTCTAAATGCATAATTCCTTGTAGTTTCTGCTGGAATACAGATTGGAACGTCTTTATCCATGTCCTCACTAATAAACCTGTCTGCATCAACTCTTTCACCACGCCTCTTGAAATCTTCCCATCCTGCGCCATCTATATTTATCTGTATGTTTCTTCGTACAAAAGTACCTGCTGATATTGTGTACTCGTAAGGAACGTCAATATGCAGGAAACCGCACATAGTACAGCATGTGTCGTTTACAATGTCCACGCTATGATCTGCGCCAACGTACCACGTATCATTGAATACACCGCCATCTGGATTAGCTGTATTAGCTGAAACGTCTTGATCAAAGGTGTTTTCTGATGGTGTGGTAGCGTCCTGACCGTTTCTTGTGACTGGATTGCAAGGCATAATCAGCTTTTTACCAGCTTTTATGTTTTCATCGTCTATTTGGATAAGATTGCTGCCTGTAATGTCTTTCTGAACTCCACAGTTATCCTGTAAACATGCTTGATTAATGATCTCAGATCGTATTTCGTCAAAAAAGGCTGCTTGCTCATCTTTAATCTCTTGAAGTTTAGGCTCTAAAATCCCACATACTTCTTCTGATCGTACAAAAGAGTTGTTGCCACAAAAACACTCCTCGACTGCGTTTCCACAGCAAGATTGCATACTTGTAGTTGAGTTAAGTGTTTGCGTCATATATTTACATTATACCATGATTAGTCTTCTTGCTGTGGTACGTTATTTGGATCAAACCAACACTCACCAGTTCCATTCCAACCTACGACACAAGGATTTCCGTCTGCGTCCGTTGCGCCTGTCTCTCTATGCCATCCTGCGAGGTTTACTGGACAGATTGGATATCCTGCTGGTCGTTCGCATGAAACGTATGTAGTGCCGCCTCCAGTGTTACCGCCTCCGTTATCCACAGGGCAAGTACATGAATTTAAGCCTGAAACGTCTGTAATTACGCCATTTTCATTTTTGTAACGTGTACCGCCACATATTTCAAATGGTGCGTCAGTATATCGTTCTACTTCTTTGGTGTATTTCTCACAAGAAGCAACATCTGCTGTAAGACACTCATAATCATCTACACTCCAGTTTCCACCATTAGGGCTAGATACTAAGTCTAAGTTCTCCTGGTAAGTATCCATAGGCTGATCGTATAGACCTGCGTTGTTTCGATCTGGGTAGTAGTGACCTGCATAGAAGAAGTTAGGGTCATTAGAAACACCTGCAAAGTCGAAACAGTTGTGGCCACCTGCCGCATTACTATCTGCTAGTCCATGAGCATTTCCCCAACGTGCAGGAGATACATATAATACTTTGTCAGCAGTCAATCCTACTGTATTTCGATACCAAGGCATAATCATTGCTACGAAAGTCTCCCATGCTTGTACTGTAGTGTGTACTGGGTCTGCTGTATTTCCTCCTGGTGCTTCATGTGGCTCATTTACGATATCTACACCTAACAATGCTGGGTGATTCTTAACCTGTACTGTATTTCCATTGATATCAGTAAATGTATGATTCATCAATGAAAGGATATAGTTCTTGTAATGCGCTTCACCAGGGCTATTTGGAACTGTAACATTTTGTCCACAAATAGTAGCGTATTTCTTATCACCTTGACCTGGGTGCAATACGTCCAGCACTACTTGTATACCTGCTGTTTGTGCGTTATTTAGGAGATTAGATACATGACCGATCAATGCTGGATCTACTGCATTTGTATTACAGTCATATAGCCATGTTGTATCTCCTGCTACACCGCCTCCTGCTGGCTCTCCTAGAGGATATCGTATCGCTGTTATACAACGTCCATTTTGTGTAAGTTGCTGTAATGTTGAAGCAGATGGTGCATTTTGTGGAAGCTGATTGTTTTGGCTAAACTCATGTCCTGCAAGATTTATAAAACTAATCCCTGCCATATTACAGTGGTAGTCTTTCATTGGAATTGAGATACAAGTGTCGTTTTGAATATCTCCATTACTGTCCATCTCGTAAGGGTTTAGTCCATAACCACACTGATTACATCCTGGTAGTTCTGACCATCCCCATCCTTCACCTGTAGCCCAAGGTGCTATATCAACGCCATAACAAGCTGCTTGCTTGTAAACTAACTCATCAAGTGCGTTCCATTTTGCACAATCTCCTGGGATAACTGTCTTATCGTGTTCTGACATCCATATTGTCGCATATTCAAAGATCACGCCACGCTGTCCCATTGTTTTAAGACATTCATAGTATGACTGCATTTGTGTCAAAGCTCGTGCCTGTAGAGCGTCTGTAGGCTCTAAGCACTCACAGAGATTGTTTGGGTCAGTTCCTTCAAAGCACTCCTCACCATCTTCTACCCATTCACATGTTCTCATGGGATCTACAATAATTGTGCCATCTTCACAGACAGTACAGCAATCACATGGCGTGTAAGTTGTAAGGACGTTGCCATCTTTATCATAGAATCGAGTAGCTACGACTGTATCAGTATTTGGGTTTTTATCAATCCTCTTTTCACCTTTATTGCATTTTCCGTCTGCATCCTCGTAACAGATATATCCATCAAAGATATCTGTAATTGTTGGTAGTGTGTTTGTTTCAGTAACACAAGCCACAATTAAGTTAGGGTCTAATACATCCCCATTCTTATCAAAATATAGCTGTGCGACTGTACTTGTATTTGTTGTTTCGTTTGTGGTCACTTGCTCCATACATGTACCCTGACTCTGAGATGCTCCATCTGTGTAACAAACAATCCTAAACTTCCTGTAGGATATCGTTGTATTGGTGTCTGTAGTGCCGCCTGTGCCGATTAAATCTTCAGCGCATACCCAAGCACCATTTATGTACTTTGCCACCTGTCCCTCGCCACAATCAAGGTCTGCGAGTACGTCTGTATTTGGGATTGTAGTATCAGGAATTGTTGTGTCAGTGTCAGTATCTATATCATCTGCACATTCCCATGAAGTTCCGTTCCATTTTGGTAGTTGACCAACGCCACAAGAAAGAGACGCAAGGGTATCAGTCCCTCCAACGCCTACGTTATCGTCTCCACACTCCCATTCGCCAGAAGTGACGTTATACTTCATTACTTGACCATCTCCACAGTCTGGTGGGGTAAATCCTCCACAATCGTCACAGTTAGCTTGTAAAGAGTCTAAGAACTCCTGCTCTGTGCCTGTATTTCCCTGTTCGAGCCATGCTTCATAGAGAGCTTGCATGATCTGATCGTTTGTAAGGTCTATTTCGACATTACAACCGCATCCTTTATAAGTTTGTGACCAAAAGTTGTGACCTGGCATATATTTGTTTAAGATAATTTATCTTATAAGAGAGTGGGTTTTCCACTCCCTTAAAGGTAAACTATTTACCTGCATTACTAGGGTGTAGCTTCTTTCCTAGTTTCTTGTGCATCTTTTCGATTGCTTGTGCGCCTTTTTCCAGTTCTGCCACTGTTGGCTTTTCTGAAAGTTTAGCGAAAAGCATAGTCTTATATGTGATTTCGTAGAGACTCCCTACCTTTTTTGCTTCCATTATTTTTTCTTATAACTTTTTACAAAATCCTCAGCCATCTTCTTTGCGTCAGCTTTCTTAATATCTACCTCCTCAGACTTTCCCCAAAAGAAACGAGCTATTATTTCTTTCTGGTTTGTTATAAGGAAGTGTTTTGCGTCTTTGTCTTTTGTGATTTCCTCAGTTTTCATAATTCTTTTAAAACATTTAATTAGGTACGTTGTCAGTTACGATAAGTGTTGAGGTGGAGTTGTCAGTAACTTTATTTGCTGTATTTGAGTTGATATTCAGGTATGTATTGTTTGCTGGAGCGTCAACCTGAATATATGTACCATAAGCACGTGTAGACGTAGAGCTTTCTGTGAATACTGGCTTATTGATAACCACGTTCTCGCCATCGTTGACATGAATACCTATCGCTGGTCGATTTCCTGCACCATAAGTAGGACTGTTCATGTGGTGATATGTGTCGTTAATAGAGATACCACTTGAAGCACTGCCACCAGTACCATCTCCAATTAAGATGTCTCCACCACCATTACTTTCAAAGTAAAGTGAGTTTAACTGCTTTCCCAATCCCCACTCAAATTGCATCCCAACTCCTTCGCAAACTGATGCGTTAAGACCATTTCCGATTAAGCCAGCTCCAGCGTCAAAGAAGAATCCTCTAGCACCAGCATTGATAACGGAAACATGCGAAAGATTCAGTTGATGATTAGCGAATGTTGAAGCAACAAAGCCATCGCCCTCAACATTTCTCACCTCAACATTTTTCCACAGAGAACTCCATGACCATTCCAGATATACGCCTCTTGCGCCTCCAAGTATAAACACATTTTCCACTCGTGATTGTCGTGCAAATCCTTTCAAATGAAGTGCGTCTCCAGACTGAGGGTTACCAACGATGTGCATGTCTTTAATAGCACAGTTTCTCAATACTGTAGCCTCTACCTTGTTTACTGTAAATGTGTGTTCTCCTGTAGTACTTTCATTTTCGATGATCGTTGCTATACCCTCGCCCTCAATGATCGTTCCATCAACTAAAAGTTCATTCTCTTTACTTTTTTTGTAATGACCATGATTGACATGAACAATACCGCCATTAGGCAAAGCATCGAGGGCCTCTTTTATCTGAACATCTGCTGTAGTTGATCCTGCTGGCACGATAAATTCAGCATTGGAGTAACCGACAGTCTTATGTCCTGACATCGCTCCGATTACTCCTGCATCATCGTAGAGTGAAATTAAATCTGGTGGCATAACTTTGATTTGTTTTTGATTACATCTGTCTCCATATAGCAGCTACTGCATCGTAGTAAGTCATACGTCCAGTTGCGCTGTTATAGTACTGTTCTCCACCTACGAGCGGAGTACCATTTGCTGCGACTGTTGGGTTTGCTGTTAGATTAAGAAGTCCTGCGTGGAAGCTGTGTACACCATTGTAAGTCACTGCGTAGGCGTTGCTTCTTGCTGCTGGCCCTGTAAGACCATTACCAATGATAAATGCGTAGTCATCGTTTGCTGCTGCTGTTAGCACTGCACCCTGTTGGATGTTATGCAAACCAATTGCTGTCTGTGCTCGACAACCTGTAATTGTTCCATGTCCCATTGCTACAGAAGTGATACCTTCTGTGAGAGTTCTAAAACCCTGTGCGAATGAGATATCTGCGTCTGCTACTGATTCTTGACCAATAGCGGTTGAGTTTACGTTGTTTGCTCTTGTGTCTCCACCTGTTGCAAATGCGCTCTGTGCTGTTGCTTCTGATCGTTGACCAGATGTGAATGAGCTTTGTCCTGAAGCAATTGTAAATGATCCAAATGAGCTTGCTGCTGATCCTGTAGCTTGCGTTGTGACGTTAGCTGACAGTGATGAGAAACCACTTGCTATTGTATTTGATCCTGTTGCAAATGCCTGACTGTTAGATGCAAGGTTGTTAGCTCCCTGTGTTGCTGAAGCAAATGCAGTAGCGTTACCACCTGAGCCTAAGTTGGATGAGATGAATCCACTCGCTGTATTTCCATTACCTGTTGAAAAGCTGTATGTGCCTGAAGCTACGTTTGCACCATTGAATGATGCTGATCGTGCGCCTGAAGCAAGTCCTCCAAGTCCATGTACAAGCGACTGATTTCCTGTAGCTGTACCATTAAATGTACTGATCGCTACTCGGCTGTGTCGTGTTGTAATTCCATTTACTGCTGTTTCGTCTGAGTCAGCGTGAGAAACTCCTATAACTGTTGGGCCAACTGATCCACCATGTAGGTTGTTTACATGCAGTGTCCTGTGAAGAATCTGTGGTGTACACCCAAATAGTGCAGTACGTCCATCTTCATCTTTAATGATTGTTCCTTCACACCAAGGCTCTAAGTTTCCATTTCCATCATCGTGAGTAATTGTCCTTTCTCCGTCTACACCTGTTGATACAGTAATAGATGAAGTTGATCCAACACCTCCCTGAATGTCACCCTGAATATCAGCGATTATAGTATTGAACTCTGTTTTTTCTACAACTCGTGGACAATCTACAATTTCTGGGTCTACAAGCTCTACTCCCTCTGAATCTACTGGTACTGGGGGTACACTTGAGTCTACGTTTCCATCACAGTCTAGTACATATCGGTATGCGCCTTTTAGTGTTTGTGGCTTTGTACCTGAACAAACTACCTCTGTCCAGTTGATAAATACATCGTTTCCATTTGTTTCAGCGTTGTTTGAGATAAATGCGATCTCGACTGTTCCTGTAGTATCTGCAATCCATGAAACAGTGTATACATTTCCATCGTCAGTATTGAGTCCTGCACCGATTGGGCCTGTATTATCTACAATCACGCCATTTACTACCATTCCAATGTCAGCGAGTGATACGTTATTTGCGTCATTGTAATCTGGTGTGTGTGTATCTTTGATCTTTAGCTTCAATGAGTAACACTTGCCTTCCTCAACGTCAATATCTCGGTAAAGCATCCTTTGTCCTGATGCGCCTGTTGATGGTTGTAGGTTAAATGCTGCATATCCACTAGCAAAAGGTGCGTATTCTATCCAGTTACCATGAATGTCTGGCTGTGCGCCACCATTTGATACTGGTACGAATCCTGCTGGCATAACCATGTAAATACCCTCTGCATAAAGCTGTGCAAAGTAAGGTGCGCCAGAAGTGGCTAGTGTAAAGTCTGTATTCCATGAACCAAGTCCGTCTGGTGCAAGTGTTCCTGCTGTCTGATCGCTTGGTGTTTCAAAATCTTCTCGGAAAAGAGTAACTTCATTTGTACAATCACAGATTTCTTCCTCACCAACGTAACAGAACTCGCCATGAATAGCGTGATCTGGACATGCTGGGCTTTCTGTATTAGTTACAACACCATTTGAGTCTTGATTCCACACATAATCTGGGTTTCCTGTTGTTCCATCGCCTACAAGTATTAGGATTCCAGGATCAACAATGTTATTTGTTGTGATATATGTGCTTACTTCCGCTTCTGTAGGATTTTCTGGGTCTGCAAAAGCACTAGCTGGGATTTCAGTAGTAATAGGGCAACATTTATCAGGACTTTCTGTGTTGATGATAACGCCATTGTGATCTACATACCATGTGTAGTCTGGATCTTCTGCTGTTCCGTCTCCGATGTAGTAAAGGTATGTGTTTGTAACGCTGTTATTTGCTACATAGGTAGCTACACCGCTATCTGGATCACCTGCTGTAGTCAAATCCGCGTCAGTAACTGGTGCAACTTCTACACAGCAATCCTTTTTAACTGTAGTAAGGCTCCAAGATGTTCCGTCCCATTCGTAAAATACGATACAGTCTCTATAGATCTGATCGTGAGTTGATCCTGCTGCTGCTACATTGGCTGGGGGATCTACTGGTGTTGCTGGAACTGGGTCTGGACAATTCTCTTCTACTGTACTTCCACTAACTGTTCGACAACACAAAAGATCTGTAAGGTCTACAGGGTGTGTTGTGCCATTACTATCTGTAATGGTCAAAATAAGTGTATCTGGGTCAAAATCGAAGTTTGTTACTTCAACATCAACAGTGTAATCGAGTTCTTTTACGCTACATCCGCCATTTGCGTCTATAACGAGTACTTTATCACCATTAATTGCTGCTGTAGTACCTTCTGGAACTCCTGCCATCATTTCACAAATAGATGGGAGTGTGATCTTTTCACATGTACCATCTTGCTTGCAAACGACAAATTCGTCTGTTGGGTCGAATGTTCCGTCACCAATCATCTTATAAGCAGCACAAAGCTCCTCTGGTGTTAGTGGTGCGCCTCCTAGATCGCACATCTTGCAATCTCGTCCGTCTACTGTTAGTTTCCAACAGCCATCTTTCCAGACTGCTTCAACTAAACGCTTCCCTATTCCTTGACTTGTTCTTGACATATAATTTTTATTATACGCAGAACGCTCTATAATTCGCCCAAATGAATTATTTACATTATACCACAATCACGATTTTTAATTTAAGAAATCATTTAGCACATTATATGCTTCTGTGATTTTCTTGAACTCTTTTGTGGTGTGATCTTTATGCTGTGTTTGTAATCTCCTAAAATAGTATCTGACATCTGCGAGATTGGCTGATAATGGGAGATTTAGTATCTCGTAGTATTCTGCCTTCTCTTGGATGTTCTTAGACTTGATGAGAGGCGTGTGCTTGCCCTCTAAGGCTTGTCTGACGTTATTGTGACCTGTTACGAGTCTATCGTCTGGAAAAGCCAGTAAAGGGATCTGTACGTTGCCAAATAGCTTTACCATCTCTTGATAGTTTAGTGCCATTTGCTTATTTCTCTTACACGATCCATTCTTACAGTCATTTTCAGGGTTGATCTTGCAAGCGTGACACGTTACTGCTGTCTTGGTTGCATTTACGATCCTAAAAGGCTTTGATTGCTGCCTAATAAGTGACATGAGCTTCTTATTTGAGCAACATGCCGCACAGTATAGGGTTAAAACTTCTACTTTTGCCATATTTATACTTTATTTTATATCCGTATCAGAACCAGCCTTAGATTTCTCTAAATCATTTCTAATCAATCCCTCACGTCCATCAACAATCTGCTCTAAGACATCTCGTTTCTCTTTGTCAGATGGGTTTTTCTTGATATTGAACTTTGTAATGATTTCTTCTACCTTGTTGAAGTCTTTAAAGCTCTGGTTAGCGTCTTTATTATCTCCAGTAAGGTATCTTCTAATAGATTGGATATCATCTGATGATAGTTCCTCTGCGAATTGCTTTACTTTCTTTTGTGTTACACCTGCTGACTTTGTTACGAGACTGTCGAATCCGCCTTTAGCGTCTTTGCCGAATTGTACGAAGTCTGCGCTGCCTTTTGTTGTTTTAGATGTTGCTGCGTTTTTTAGCTGACCAAAAGCACCCTTTATTCTACTTTTTCTCTCAGAATCTTTGCCAAAGACAAGTTTTTCAATGGCTTTTTCATAACGCAAGTCCGAGTTTAGCACCTTATTAGCTAAACTAGAAACAACCTTACCTAGTAGCCCTCCAGTCGGATCACCGATGCCCATAGAAAATGCTGCATCCATAGTGCTATTCTTTATACCCTGCTCAAAAAGCGATTTCTGACTATCATTGCCAAACATCTTTGTAGCAAGCCATGCGAAGGTAGCATCATCTTGTATATCGTAACCTGTAAGGTTTTTTAATGACTCTGCGTTTGTCAGTGCTTGACCATTTCTGTCACTGTACAGTCTATTCATTAAGAAATTAGGATTATTTCTCGACTTATTCAAAATCGCAATTTCGTCCGCAGCGTTAGAATAGTCATCCAATAATTTAGCCTGATCTTTTGGTATACTTTCACGATTTACTTTTGCAAGATCGGCTCTGATACTTTTTGCAATGCCATCAATATTTCCAGATACCTCCTGAGAACTTTTACCAAAATCGGCTTTACTACCAACTCTAGATATTACATCAACTAATGATTCTAGTGTACCTGTAGTAGTTGCAAACTCAATATCATCAAAAAACTCACCAATCATTTTTCTCTCGGAGTCGCTATATACACCCCTTCTTCCATCAATATCTTCAACTTTGATTTTGCCATCTTGATCTTTACTCACTCTAACACCTTGTGACTCTAATTTGCTATTTAGTCCATTGATAACAGAAGCAAGTTTATTCTTATCAACTGTAGTTCCTCCATATTCTTTTCTAAATTTACCAATTTCTGATCCTATGTCATTTAGAATATCCTGAGCCATGTCAACAGTAGCGATATACTTGTCAGCAGCTACTTGAGGTGCTGCTCTCATTGTATCGCTATTATTTCTATTGATTGCTGCTGATACATAGAAGTTATAAGCGTCAGGCTTATTCTTGATACGTTCTTTTATGGATCGATCTATTTTAGGGTCTCCAAGTATTCTTTGTCTGATTCCATCAGCAGCTCTTGATTCTGTAAGGAGATTCATACCAGCAGTTATCCTACCAACCGCCCCAGGCTTATCCTTTTCAATTCCCTCAAGTACTAACTCTTCTATCTCTCTTTCGATTTGATCTTTTGCACTGTCTGTATTCAATAAGGTGCTGTTTGGCTTTACATCACTAAACCTGGAATTGTTTTCTCTATCATTGAAACCAAGACTGCTATCGCTTGAGCCTGTCTCTCTTTTATCTGTAATAACATCAACTATTTCATCTCCTGTTTTTGGCAATGTTACAACTTCATCAGCATTTTTTGTTGCGCTTCTTATACCGCTATCCACACCCTCTTGAATTGTTTGGGTTGCTGCCTTAAAAGCTGTTCTTGCTGCACCACCAGTTAAGACTGATATGATACCACCACCTATATTTGCTAAAGCCTCAAAGTTCTCTGCATTTACCTTGTTGTCAGTGCTACTATTTTTCCATGTACTATAAGTCTCTATTCCACGACTAGCAGCCTGTAATCCAGCAGCCACAGCAGGATTCTTCTTTATTTCTTCCCCAAGTTCTGCAAATTCTTTATCAGATGTTGCAAGGTCTGCTGTTTCTGCTACTGCTGCCTCTCCTAGATCGAATATAAAACCAAGCACATCACCTGTTACTTGTGTACCCGTATCACCTCTTAATTGTTCGCCTGAATCTAGTCTCTGAAATGACTCTGCAATGCTACCTCGTCTTTTTGTGTATGCCTCTGATACCCTTGAAAAGAGTGTATCTTCACCCTCTGTCCTTGAGAAGTCTTGACCAAAACCTGGAATTGGCAAACCTCCAACGATAGCACCATTTTCTGGTGTGTTTTCTCCTAATCCCTGTGATTGTGTCTCAGAAAGTCCTATATTAAAGCCAGATTCTGCATTATCTACTTTTTTTTTACCAGTTTCAGGATCATAGCCTTGTGACTCGATATAAGCCCTAGCTTTAGGGTTGTTTGGGTTTGTGAGTGCTAATTGTAGCTTTCTGTCTGTGATTGGCTCGTCCCCTGTAGATGAATCTTGCACAGAGCCGCTCAAACCTTGCACTTTAGCAAGTCCGCTTTCTAATGCATCCTTTACTCTTTGCACCTCAGCTATAAATGCCTCCTCTGATATTTTTGGATCTGCAAGTATAGTCTCTGCATCTGCCAATGCTTTCTGCTCCGCATCAGTAATAGTACCTTGTCCAGCTAGTTTTTCACGAGCGTTTACGATCAAAGTTGATACAATTTGAGTTCTTTTAGCATTAAAATCAGCGGCTTCAGTTCCTGATACAAAATCTGTTGCTCCTCCTCCGAATGGCAATATTGATCTCACTGACTTCCCAAAACCTGCTCCGACTGCTGCCTTGAACCCTCTATTGTTAGTAATATCATCTTGTAATAATTTGACTTTCTCTATATCACCAGTGAGTAAGTCGACTGTAGAGAGCCTATCATCTTCTTTTAGCTTCCTTTCTTCTCGAACCTCAAATTGCTTATCTGGGCTTAAACCTGCTAATGGGTCAACCTCTCCAGTTCCACCTCCGTATCTGTTCTGTAATTCAAAGAACTTTTCCATCTTATCAACATTTGCATCTGTAATTTCAATTCCATTTATTTCACCATAAACATTACTGGAATCAGTAAAATTACTTTCAACATAAGCATTTACCTCACTCGGTTGTAGATTGAGTTTATACAAACCAGCTTTATACTTATTCTTATCATAGCCTTTCTGTAAAGCTATTGATGTGAAATCATTTGCTATTTGTAATTGTTTATCTGATGCCATAGTTTTATCCAAAATTTATATCATACTCCTCTTCATCTGTGAGCCTTGGTCTTCCAGCAGCCTCCGCAGCGTTATTGATATCTGCTATAAGTTGGTCGTAATCCTCTCCTGGTAAAGCTAAGTCTTTTGCGTCTCTCAATGCCTTAATAGACTTCAGGTAAAGATCAACAGGATCTTCTTGCAATAATGTAGCCTGTATCTGATTGTTAGGGTTTTCTTCGTTTGATATTTCAGCACCATCCTCATCAGTGAAACTTCCGATTGATGTTGGCTTTTGTCCATCAGTCACATCACCATCTAGGCTATTTATGAGATCCTCTGCACTTCCAATATTTGTTCCGTCTGTTATTTCAAGTTTTTTGTTTGAAATTTCAAGGTTTCTCTCGGCAGTCCTCCCAAGAATATCATCAATGCTACCAGAAAGATCACTAACACCTGCCTCTACAGCCAACCCCTTTGCATTTACCAGAGTCGCTGCGTCAGTATCAGCTAGTGTTTGCTCACGCAGTAAGTCTGTTGCATCTTTCTTTTCTCTATCACTTACAACATCTATAGCTCTATTCGCTTGTCCTATCAGTAATTCCCTATCTGCTCGCAGTACATCACTAAGTTCTCTCTCAAATCCTGCGATCTGATTTATAGAAAAGTTATTATTTCCTGTAATAAACTGGGTTTTCTCTTGTGAGTTCCTATCAAAAGCAGCTATTTCATTTGCTGCAAGTCGTGTAGCCTCTGCTGTATTTCTCAAGTCGTTGTTCTGTGCAATGTTATTGAAGTTTTTTGTAGCTGCGAAAACATCAAAATTCTGAACAGGTCGCTGTGCAGAAGCATCGAAGTTAAAACTCTTATCTAATCCTAGTGCTTGTTCAAACATATATTTATGGGAGTGGTGTTATTGATCCTGCAAGCCTTAGTTCTTCCAACACATTACAAAGATCATAACGGAATCCATTACATTCTAGTATTATACCATTATTTGAGATTGTCATTATTTCCACGCCATTTTCATCACATATAGAAAAAACCCAATCGCCTGTATTGTTGATGTCTTGTGGTCGCTCATGACGTACCCAAAAGAAGGGTTTACCATCTCGATTTACTCTTCCTACGCCAAAATCCCTTTCTATGTTTATTTTCCTGTATTTTCCATGAAGCATACCGACACGCTTCTGCAATTCTGGATCAGGCTTGAATATCTGATCTCCATAAGCGTCATGCTCCCTCTGTAGCTTCTTCTCGCTGTCTGAGAGCTGTCTTGACTGGTCTATGGTCGGTTTACCCCTATGAGTATGCAAAACGCCGTCCTGACCATGTAGGACGCTCTTGTGATCTACCTGTGATTCTAAATCATTAGCCATTATGTTGTGTATTGTATGAATGACCGCATAACTGGGGTATCAATGCCTAGTAGCCTCTTTTCATCTATGGAATTTTCATGCTTTCCGTTTCTGGTTTCTGTAATGAGCTTACCGCCTGTTGATGGGTTTAGCGTGATTCTGGTTTGCACATGAGTAGGCGTACATTCGTCAGGACAGATCAGATCTCCTTCGACTTCATAGATACTCAGTCCATCTTTTCTGTGAAATCCTGTAGAACTATCTCTATTCTCACCAAAACCATCTTTATTGTCGTATTTGTTCCACCCTGTATTGTTTACATTGGTAAAACAGTCAAAGTCGTTTCGTGAGCGTGTAAGCCAGTAGTAAAGCTGTATGTTTCGTGGAGACATGCCTTGAATGGGTAAATTAAACTCAATCGCAGGGAACTCAATGAATCCCTGTGTAAACTTACTCTTATCAAGTCTCTCTACCCACGCATTGCCTTTACCATCGCTAAATGAAGCTAGTAGTAGCTCTCCAGATGAATCAAAGTAGTATGGCGTGTCAAATGAAACACTATATGTACTCCATGTAGCCCTTAAATTAGGCGTGTATGGGCTTGCTAGTGATTCTAGCTTTACCTTCTCGCCTCGTGCGCTCTCAGCCCTCTGAAACAGAACTAACTCGTCTGACTCATCCTGCTTAATGATTGTCATAAGCCTTCCATCATATCCAAAAGTAGGCAAGTAGTCATGCGTTGTTTGATTGTACGAACTATTTATATATGTTCGTATTCGTGGTAATTGCTTACGAAAGAAGTCAGGGCCACCTGTTACCTGATTTATACGACCACAGTCATCACCATCAATAGCGTATATAAGGTTAGAGTTGTGAGATCGAAGATACATGTGCGTACCTCGTCCATTTCTTGCTGTACCATAGCTTACTTCATCACCGAATGGGATAATTGCGCTAATCGTATGATCGTCTCTCGTTTCATGCTGATTTAAAGATACATTATATCCCTCGTCAACTCTACCGAGATATTGACCATGACCAAAGTATAAGAAACCAGCAGCAGCAGCCATTGGGTGTTCTTCTTGCTGTGTAACTTCCATCCTCTTAAAAACCTTCTTGTTTCCATTCTGCCACTCGAAGAAACCTAGCTGACAGCAACCAATAAAGTAAATTCTGTTTCTAAAGACATGTGCGCCAGTATGACCACCGCCATCTTCACATGCTGGATTGGTAAAGCAGAGATCCCATGTTCCATCTCTTTTTCGTACCCATATCTTACCTGTGATCTTTGAAAAAGCATAGGATACCTCTGTACCTGTCACAACGATATATGCTGGCTCGTTTGGTGCATTACCTTTTGTTTCTTCAACCATCGCATAAGGGCAACTAGCAAATCCTTGTTCTTCAACAATATTTGCAAATACCCAAGGGCAATAATCTTCTATAATTCTACTTTTTGTAATACCACGATCAGCGTGTGACCTTCTGACTAATTGTTTGGTGACGCTCGCCATATTGTAAGTTTAAGGTTGTGGTACCCACCATGGATAATCGTTATTCTCTGCTTCTTCTCGGACTCCATAATCGTCATAACATGCTGGCTTTGCTGGCTTTGACCCTTCATCTATTGAAGCACATAGCCCAGGCTTACAGATATACATGTAATAACTAACTGCCTTTGATGGCTGCATGTTGTTTGTAGGCTGTGTATCGGCCTCTGCACCTTTGATAAGATCCTGCTCAACACTGAAACATCCGTCTGGCGTTTCTGCTGTAGTGTACTGGACATAATCTGTACCCTCTACTGCTGTATCTGAAACACATCCGCCATCAATATCAAGAATAAAGTGATAGTCATATCCGTCAGGAACTTCTAGTATTGGATCTTCATTAGGATCTAACTGTTCATCGCCTCGTGGAACCCATATAGCCTTTGTAGGTACTTTAAAGCTCAAATCAAACTGATCTGTAATGTCACAAACCCTGCTTTCTTCACATTGCATCGTATGCTTTGCCTCACCTGTACACATGCCAACGCTTGTAAGTCCATGACCATAGTAGTCTGTAGGATCCGCCATAACTGGAACTTGACCTCGCATATCGCACATTGTATAGCACTCTACGAGATCACCTGATTTGTTGTAGTAATTGATTTTTCGTCCGTCCATCAAAGCCCAACACTTATTACAGCATGGAGCGTCACTAGAAGTAATTGCATTGATTTTTACATCACCAAAGCACCAGTCAGTAAATTTATTGACCATATCTTCCATAAAGAAACGGAAAGGGACATATCCACAGTTATCTCCTGGAACGAAACCAAGTAGCCACATGTTATTAGGGATTTCTCCATGCTCTTGGACATCCCATCTATCAAAGATTGCTGCGTCTACTGCTGCTGGACACATATTGCCTCTGCAACTGTCATCTCCACAGAGACTTCCGCAACATCCATCTGAGTAGTCTAATTCTCCTGCCATATATTTATGTTATTGATTGATCTGATCCACTAAAGGTAGCGCTGTATGGACGAAATGCGTTATATGGATTATACGGAACAACATCTTTATAGATAATTCTTTCCTGTACAACTGTTTTTGCTTCTTTCAACATTTCAATTTCTTTTTTCAGTAATTCTATCTCTTTTTCATACAATTCTTTTTCTTTATCGCTCATAATCTTAATATATTTTTCTTATTGGTGTTCGCACCTGTATCATTACTCGCTCTCCACAGTCATCAAAATATGATATTGGTTGACCGCAGATTGTCAGTACAGTTTTCATGTAAGTAGGTTTCTGTCTATCGTTATCTGGTAGTGATCCTTGTGGCTTTCTATTTACCAGAGAAGATGTGCATAATCCTTTACATTTACTGTTTTTACAACATTTATCACTCATATTTTTACTTATACTGATAAATTGGGAGATCATCGTGCCATCTGACAGGTACTTCGTTCTCATCGCCTTTCTTGTAGGCTTTAATCATCTGTTGATAGAGTAACGTGTACATTTCTACTGTGCTGGCATGTGTGCCACCTTTTTGACCATCGTGCCTATTCAAGTAGCGTAACGCTGTGAAATATGCCAAAACTCTGTACCACCGTGAAGGGAAATTAACGTTTTTCGTGTCTTTGGTGATAAATCCTGCACTTTGCCTATATGTTAGTCGCAATTCTCCGTACTGTGTGACCTTAAATGGCAGTATAATGCAGTTATTTTCCTTCAGATATACATCCTTGCACTTGAAACAGATTTTACACTTGTTAAACGCCATATCGTACGCCTCAGAGCCTCTCTTGCAGCATTTACTCTGGTTAAACTGGTTATGCTTGATAGGTTTCATCTCCTTGAAGCAACAACATCCTGCGTCATACTCTACTCGTATGATCTCTGCTGTATCTTTTGGGAGTGGATATTGATTGTAACGTCCCATCTCTCCATCGTCTTGTCCTTCCTCTACCATCACTGGAATGACTGTGGTACGTACAAAATCAGTAAGACACTTAGTCTCAGCGATGATTTCTTCCTGTAAAAAGCCTATAGAGAACTGTAGATCACGCAAAAAGGCATCAAACTTATAGCTTTCACCTTGCGTATTGAGTACGTTCATCTTTATTTCCCTGTAAAGGAAGTGGACATCGTTGCCTTCTGGACATTCTGGATTGGCAAACTTAGAGAAGTCTTGGGTACATTTATCTGTACAACCTTGCAAGTTATCTGCACTGTTGTACTCGTTGTACTGATTGTAAGAATGATTTGCTGGCATAATACTTTCCTTATACTACCCACCCTAGAAAGAGTGAGTAAGTAAGGAGATTATTTCTCCTCCGCAACTTTCTTTTCTCCGCTTCCTGGTACAACATTACCATCTTGGCATGTTGGCTTCTCGTCTGCCTCTGGACACATTTCGCCATCAATAGTGACGTCACATACCTCTTCAGCAGCAGGGAACTCGATACAGAACAAGTTACAGTAGCTCTGACATGATCGGCTAAAGCCATACTTGAATCCGAATGTATGTGTAGTCTGGAAACCACAATTTACATTCCCCATCGTGTACATCATGTAGCTATTTCGCAACATCTTCACAGCATTTCGCTCACCAATCCAGATAACATTGTCTGGCATCTGGTTAAGGGTAATAAACTCAAATGTTCCTCCAAGTGCAGTACCTGCCTGACCTGTTGACATGTTGTAGTTCATTGAAAGGATAGAGCTGTTTCCGTCATAGATCGTACTAGAGATAAATGACTTCATTGTACAAGCGTTACCCAAAGCAAGATATCGACTCGCTCGCCTTCCTGGGATCATCGCCAACTTCTTGTGAAGTTCTGCAAGGAAATCAGGGATCATGTGCTTAGTAAGTGGCTCTGAAACAGTAACCTTTGGAATACTGCCATCGTCCAACTGAGCTTGCATGAAAGCGTAAAAGTCCTTCTCAAACTTGCAAAGAAAAGCGTCACAAAGTGCAAGCATTTTCTGGTAACCAAGCTGTAGGTAGTCTGATACATCTTCATCACAGAACTCATCGAAACAAATGTCTGCTTTCGCTGTAAGATCCTTCTTGTGGTCGATTGGGTTATGATTAGCACCGCCTACGAAGTTACATGTTGGTACTTCACCACAAATGTATTCGATAGCTTCCTGCTCATTCGCTCGGTCGTAACATATTTCTGTATATACTCCCATGTCCCATACCTTGTCCTCGACAAGTCCACTGTTCATGATTGTATTACGTTCTGAAAAGTCTCGTGCGAGTAGTCCTACTGACTTACCTTTGATGAACTTGTGTACGTCATCAATGTTAGTACAGTCATAGTTTTCTCCCCAATGCTTCAAACAGTCACGCATAGCGTCTACAGTATCAAAACTCTTGACATTGCTGATTGTGTTGTTAAAAGACTTTAGTTTGTGTGCGCCTTTACGTAGCGGATGATCTTCTCCGAAGAAAAGATTAAAGCTGATATAAGCAGCACCTTTTGATGGGTCTTGGTTCCTTCGTGAAAGATCCATTAGACCTCGTGGTAGTTTAGCCATCTTGGTGTGTAACTAACACCGCAATCTACTGATTTACTCCCCATCCTGAATTTGGGTCTGGTAGTTCGTCATCTGTCGCTTCCTGATTAGAGGTCGCTTCTTCTTGCAGTGTAGTTTCTTCGTTAGAATTATTACTTTCTGCAACTTCTTTTACGACAGTCAATTGCTCTTTATGAGCGTTGTAATAGGTTAGTGGGTCTACTCCCAATGCTACTGAGTTTTCTTGAACTTTCTTAGCAACTTCAGGATCTAATGTCGAGAAGAACTGCTTTTTCTTGTTATCGTTCAAGTATTCGTCATAAGGATCGGCTTTGACATCACTTTCCGTCTGCGTTGCCCCAACGCTTTGCTCTGCTGCTTGTACAGTAGCTATATTTTGACCATTTATACTAACAACATTTCCGTTATCATCGAGAGCAATATTCTGCTCTTGAGCGGATTTCTTCATGTTGCCTTGCCAGACTGATACGTTTTTTGCATTATCGACTAGTTTTAGTACGTCATCAAATGATTTCAACTTAGCGTTATCATCACTGATTGTACTATTAACTCTCTCTAATATTTCAGTTCGACCCTGTTCTTTCACAGGTTCGATCATAAACTTCTCTATCTGATCGTCATTATACGCACTCAACAAGTGGTTATACATCTGATCTGATTGTCCAGGAGTTTGAACATCACTGTTGTCTCCTTGGTTTGAACCAAAACTCATAAGTGTAACTATTAAATCTTAATAGTATCAGTACAAATGTATTGATACACAATAAGATTCAATTTTTGCCAAATAAGTGTAGTAATTCTCTGATACCATCTATTTTGCCCTGATTATAGATAGCCTTATAAGCTACCTTATCACTGACATCTGTTACGCCTATTTCATAAATATCAATCTCTGCCAAGTCTATTTTTGACAGATCATCAATCTTTCTTTTCAATGGTCGTACTACAGTATTTTCAAAACTTTCACTTTCCGATAGTCTTTTAAGATACTTTGTTTCTTCGTCAGCTTCTGTAACGACATTTTTAAGCTCATCAAGAACTTCAACGTCATCTTCAAGGCTGATCTTTTCTTTTATATCTAAAACTTTACCCATGTGGATATTATACCATAAATACTAAAAGCTATTTGAGTGACTAAAAAAACCCTCGATAGAGAGTTTCATTAGGCAGCTTTCCAAGATTGCTTATAAGGGGTGTAAGTTCGCCTGGAAGCCTGTTTGTATTATACACTATTTATACGATTCACTGCAATCTCATAATAAGAGCTTTCCAGTTCTATTCCTATAAAGTTTCTTTTGAGCTTTTTACATGCAACTCCTGTGCTACCGCTTCCCATCGTGAAATCTAGTACTGTGTCGCCTTCATTTGTGTAAGTCTTTATGAGGTCTTCTAGTAATGCAACGGGCTTCTGTGTTGGATGATGTCCCGTGTAATCTTTCTTGTATTCGAGCACATTAGATTTATATTTCTTTCCTTCTGGTAAGTTGAATCGTCTGGAGAATCGTCTGTCGATTTCTTTCAGTTCCTCGTATTTCTTGAAACCCTCCATTTTATCGACCTTGTACATTTCTATGATTTCATCATATGTCTCTTCTGTGCATAGTCCGAACTGAGTGGAATCAACGTAAAAGAAGTGCTCTGCTCTTCTGTGACCGAGATCGCTGTTTATCTCTTTTAAATCTCTTTTTGTGAATTGCATGATGCTCTTAACATAATCCCTCAATGGGTGTCCATTTAAAGTGTCGTATTTCTTGAAAAATACGCATATATCTTCCGTGTAGTTAACTGGAGCCTTTTTTGCTGATAGCGGGCTTGCAAAATGATCTTTTAACCATGTCAATGAATAGCTAAAAGGCAGGTTCCCATGCGATTGACTTATTAGCGTTGTTGTATATGGTTGTTGTGAGAATAATGAAACGCATCCATTCATCCTTAATATCCTGTTAATATGATGCATCATACTTTTCTGATCTACAGGACAATCCCATTCTGTATCAATTTTTTTATAACCGTCCAATTCTATGCCTTTTATAGTCCCATAAGGAGGATCAGTCAAAACCATATCCACTGATCCATCAGCGATATCCTTCATTTTCTCTAAACAATCGCCCTGTATTAGTTTTATGCTCATTTTTTAACTTTAATTTTGTACCGCTTCCTCTGCAAGTGTTGGCCTTGAGATAAGTTGGTCATTGATATCTGCATTTCCTGCTAGTGGATCTTGAACTTGTCCTACATTAGCGTTTTGAGCTTGTCCACTCTGTTGTGCTATAAGCTGTTGGGCTTGTGCTTGCCTTGCTTGCTGGATCAATGCTTGTTTCCTACGTTCTTCTAGTTCTTCTGGAGAATAGTCATACTGGGTGTCATTTCCATCAACAAAGTGGTAAAAGAGATCGTTCATAATCTTATTAGGATCTTTGCCAAGTGAGGGGTTTTGTATAGCAAGTTGTAGCATTTGGCTCAGTTCTTGGAATTTCTGTGCTGATTTGTTGTTTTCTATAGTGACATCTACCTCTGCCCAGAAGTCCATAGAGTCTATTGCTTTCTTCTTCATGTCTTTGAGACTGATCTTCCATGAAGTCTCACCATAAAACTCTTTCATGTGTTCTACAGAAAGTGAGATCATTTTATCTATTGTTGCTGCTGCTGGAACTCTAATCAAAGCGTTCTTTTTTGGTTTCCCCTTACCAATCCGTACGCCATCGACTATCTTAACGTCTGTGTACTTATCTGCATTTGTAATCCTTGTAGCTTTATCTACAATGCTGTCAAAGTTTTTAATCCAGAACTCGTGCATAAGGAATTGTCGTACTGCTGACATTGTTCGTGGATCTCCATGTAGCCGCAAGTGATCTTCTTTTGTAGCCTTTCTGAGCCTACGTTTCATGAGTACCTGTGATTTACGTTCAATAGCCAACCCTTTAACCTCAGCAAAGTGAGAATATGCTGTGTTATCTTCAAAAGCGTTCTGTGATACCTCTGTAGCAGTTCTTTTAAGGCCTTTATTGAGTCGTGAGAGGCCTGTACCAATCTTTTTCTTTGCTTGGGCTTCTAGGAGGGCTACTCTTTGAGCGTATTCGTTGATAGCTGTAGGGAAGTCTCCAAACTGGAACGTCTCATTAGGGCCAATCTGCATAAATCCTCCATCCTTGAAATCGTCCACATCCTTCTGTGTCATCTTAGAGTTACCCTGATATACCATGTAATGCTTTAAAGCCTGTCTGTCGGCTTGTGTGCGCTGTATGGAGGCGTGTATAGCGGCTTCTTGCTCTGTTCTAATGATCTGTGGAGGTGCAACGCCTAGAATAGAGTTAGAATCATTAAGAAATGACGTAGCAAAGATGTTATTTACTCGTCTAGTCTTACCAAAGATAACTTCCTTATCCCATGCTCTCTGCCGTCCGATCTCTATTTCACCATTAAGAGCGTTGATCTTCTCATCTTCACCATAATATCCTAAGAACTCTAGCTCTTTCTCTGTGTAGCTTTCGTTTTCATCGAATAAGTAAGATACATCGAGATAATCTATAAAGCCATTCTCGCATTTAGCGTTCTTTCCTTCTCCAAACTCATGCTGACCGAGGAAACGGATGATCTTAATAGTCTTATGCCCTTTGTATTTCTGTAGCTCTACATGACGTTTAATCAGCTTCCGTACATTCTTGTCGTTCGTTTTGACGTACTCACTCATCAAATCGTCTAAGCATACCTCCATACGATATGCCATACGAGCCTCTTGTATATCTGGCTTTGTCCATTCCACAAAGATAAGGTCGAACCAGTCGATAACCTTTTCTTGTGTTGAAATATCATCAATATATGTAAAAACAGTAGGGTATTTGAGTACCTGCCATTGCCATTTATTAAGAAACTCACCTTTACGATTGATTCTGTCGTAGTAGTTGTTTACTTCCCTAATGACAGTAAAAATGCCTTTGTGCATGTCAGTAAAGCCCTCTCCTGGAACAACATTGACGTTTCTTGTGTCTATATCTGAGAAATACATGATGTCGCGCACTACTTCAAAGGTGAAGTTAGCGTAAAAGGCTTCTGTCCCATGACAGTCACGCCTCACTGCAAAATGATTAGAGAGAATACTATCTGAGTAATGGCACTCTTTCTTGTAATTCCTGCAAATGCCAGGATAAATGTAGACATCTTTATCTATACCAAAGTCCTCTTCTAGCTGCGTAAATTCTTCATGTGACTTGGCTTCTCTTTTATATTTCTTATCAGAGTCTTTTTTCAGCTCTGATGACATCTCTAGCGCTTGTTCTGTGAGGATAGACTGCATTTCTTCTACAGTAGAGCCGTCATCGTAATTTTCGTAAAACATTATGTTTTGAATACCTGTACGTTTGATCTTTGTTGCTTATGCACTGATGGAGCGTGTATCACTGCATAACCTAATGCGTCAAAAGCATTTGATTCATCATCATGAACCACCTTTTTGTCGTTGGCATTTCGTTTATGGACTTTTTTAATATGCGTAATGAGTTGATTGGTGTTCTCTTTGTGAAATGTCATCTGTTCAGCAAATGTAGCGATTGCTACGATTCTTTGCTGTTCACTGCTTGCTTCCATCACCCTATAATTGATTCCTGCCTTGCCATAGTAGTCTGCTACTGAATTTTCGCTGACCATAGACTTATGCGTGGAGTCATGCGGTAAAAAGACGCAATCAACACGATAACCACGATTCTTTATAACATCTATGTAATGATCTGCAAGTAAGTGCCTGTTCTCGTAGTAATCAATAATACGGAACTCTTGACCGAGAACCTGAACCCACACAAGGCATGTTAAGTCAGAATATCCAATGTCCTGAAAGACGTATACTGGATTGGTTTTATCACAGGGAAAGAACCCTATTCTACCCTTATTATACCATAAATCGATCTGATCTTTGAAAATAGCATCTTCATTGACTGCATTAAATGCTTCATGTATTGTTGTAGGATAGTTTTTGTACATTGAGTTAAGAGATTTATCCATCTCTCTGTACTTTGTATAGTAAAAAGCGATCTCTGCGTCAGAGAGTTCGTGCTTCCTCTGGTATTCGAGCATGATTTCAGGGATAAACTCATACTCAGGTGCTTTCGCTATCTCTTCATCATCCCATTGCCAGTTATAGAAAACAGGGTAATAATCGTTATCTGTGAGGTTTCCTTGCTCTAAGGCATCTGTAGAGCTTGTGTAGAGCGAGTGAAACAGGTCTCCTTCGCCATTTGGAGTAGATTCAATGGTAACGTACCCTCCAAGCGGTACAGCCTGTGTAGTCCCATTTAAGACCTCCTGAGCCTTACCCTTCTGCATCTCTTCCATCTTTGGTAACTCTGAGATATGCGCTCTCGTTGGTGTCATGCCTCTTGCGGACGTAACTACCTGAACGCTGGACTTTTCTATAGCCTTGCCTAGATTATGCTTAAAAGAGAAAGATGTGACAGTATCTTCTGCAATATCAATTCTTTCTTTTAGCTTTAGATTTAA